>JAEEGL014524956.1_pt1 | contig 36310 bp, 26 predicted proteins | sample 9134231 | NCBI WGS metagenome assembly JAEEGL01 (sample SAMN16246548, study PRJNA631951) | gut metagenome | biome: gut microbiome; feature: rumen; material: fiber-attached | host: Bos | place: Iran: Karaj | collected 2018-10
GAAAAGTTTCGCGGTGTGGACCGTTTCATGGGATTCTGCCACGAGTATTGGTCGGCTAAGAGAGCCGCTCTCGCCAAACGCGGCATCGAATGGCGTTCTCCGCAACAAATGAACCCAAGAGTGAGATTCGATTGATTCAAACATGGAACAAACCCTCTACATCGCCCAGCTCTACGAGAGCATCGACCGTGGTATCCGGCAGCACGATATGGCCATCCATACCCTGAAGGTTGCCGACTTGGCCGAAGGCTCGCAATGGCTCATCGACGAATGCGAAGGACAGGAAAGCTACGATGACCCCAACAAGGTCATCCGTCTCAAATGGGTGCTGACCGTCAACCGGCTGACCGACGACCGCCTCGACTTCACCTTCTGCGACAGGCAATACACACTCAACCGCTATTGGCAGGTGCTAGGCACCGAGGTCTACGGCATCCCCAACCCTTATATGGTGGAGCTGTTGCGCTTTGTCATGTACTTCGGCGCCGACGAAGGCGACAAGAGCGAATACCCACAACTCCAGGAACTCGGCGACCTGATGATGGAGAACAAACAGCATCCCGAGAAGAACGTCCAGATGGCTCAGGAAGCCCTGCATCTCCTCAAGGACAGACGCAAGTGCCGCACGGCTGCGCAAGCCAAGGCCTTCTGCAAAAAGGTGATCTCCCACGACCTGATCAGTCCCGCTGACTCGCCCCGACTCTACCTTTCCTATCTCGACTACTACCACCGACTTCTGGGTTCGGCCTACTACAAAGGCGAGCTCACCGAGCGTCTACTGGAATCCGAATATATGAATGATTAAACCCTATACGAAAAGCCATGCTGAAACGAAAATTCGACAAAATACTCACACACGGAAGGGGAAGCCAACTATTACTGCTGTTATTGGCCGTAGTGCTGTTTTTCAGTTTGTTCCTGATCATCGCAGCCATTCTCGGATGGAACTACGGCTGGCAGGAGATCATTGCCATGTTCCTTGACCCAGGCGGCTTCGGCGGTGCTGGGGAGCATGACGGATTCCGTCTCATCGTCACGCTGGTGGGTATCCTGCTGTTCTCCACCCTGCTTATCTCGGTGTTCAACAATATCTTCGACAACATCTCGGAGTCGGCGCGCAACGGGTCCATGCGTTATCGCGTGAAAAACCACATCCTTATCCTCGGCGCCGACCACCATCTCTACCCTATGCTGAATGCTTTGTTCGAGGAGAACGGCAGGCAAGACATCGTCATCATGACCAAAGGCAGCGTTGAGGAGCTGAACACCCAGATCGCCAACCGTTTCACCAACCAGCGCTTCGTCAACAGGCTCGTCCTCTATCATGGCGCTTGGGACACCCTCGACGAGCTCACTACCGCCCGTCCGCAAGACGCTGAAAAGATTTACATCATTGGCGATGGCGACATCGACGGCGACTCCACCAACATGAGGTGCTACAACTACCTGAAGTCACTCTGCGAAACGGCAAAAGAGCCCATCCAATGCTTTGTGATGATGGAAAACGGCTCCACTTTCGATATGTTCATGCGAGGGAAGAACTGCCTGAGTACCGACAAGCTGAAGATTGACATTGTGAACACCCGTGAATACGCAGCCGAACAGATACTTACCGACGACAGCTTCCTACCAGTCATCAAGGCCGACGATCCACATTACTCGCATTTCGTGGTGCTCGGCAACAACGGCATGGCTAAAGCCGTCGCTTTCACAGTGGCGCATAACTCACACTATCCCAGGCTCAACGGAGCCATACGCCGCACCCGCATCAGCATTATTGGAACTGGCATGCGGTCATGGATGGACAACCTCGCTGCTTCTCGCCCCGGCCTTTTCCAACGTTCGAATTTCACCTACATAGCCCCAGATGGCACCCTTGAGCAGCATCACCCTGAGCGTGACTTCCTCGACATAGAATGGGAGTTCATCGACATGAGCGATGCCTCGCCGCTGGCCCGCACGATGCTGGAGCAGTGGGCCTCGGACCGTGAGCAACAATACTTACGCATCGCCATCTGCCACGACAGACAGACGGAACGAATCGCTTCATTGCTGCATCTGCCACCCATCATCTATGACAAGCAACACCCCACCCCTATCTGCATCTATCTCGAAGACGGATGCGAAATGGCACTCAGCGCCATGGAGACAGGTGAGTACGGCATCATCAAACCCTTCGGCCCGGCCATGGGAAGCCTCAATGACCCACTCTTTAAGAGCCGCTCTGAGCGCGGCATACTCGTCAACGCCATTTACAACGTCGGCACCTCTGGCGTAGGAAAATACGACCTGAAAGCCGCTTGGTACAACGGCTCTGAGACCGACAAGTTTGCTAGCACTTACTGCGCCAACGCCCTTAACTTCCGCTGGTTCAACTTCGATACCTCTGGCGACCGCGAGCCCATCTACGAAGCCGAACACCGCCGCTGGATGATGTCCAAGCTTCTCATGGGCCTCGAGCATGTTGGTATCGTCCCCTACGACGAAGTACCACAATGGAAAATAGACAACTTCAAGAACATCATCGACTGGATGCTTGATTCAGAACAAATAAAAAAACAATAGATTATGGATTCAATGAACCTATCAGACCTCCTTGCTGGAGCCAAGAAAAACAGCGTCGAGCAATATTCTGACGAAGCATTGGAACAAAAAGCCGTTGAACTTTATTTTGTTGACGAGCCTGACAACAATTTAATTTCGGATATCCTTCTGGAGGGATACAAACGCAACAACGAGTTGATAAAGTCGTTGGTGGCAGATGCCGTTTATAAGGGAGATCACGGCATGCAGGAAAACAAGGACCTCGCCTGGACTCTTGCCAACGAAGCCTTTGCAGCGGGACTACCTATGGGAGCCTACGTCCTCGCGCAGATATATATCGACAGAAAGAAGTATGAAGGCAATGCCGACCTCTTTTTGGCCGAGTTGCTCCTATCAGTCATCAAAGACCAACTGCCTTGGGCCAACGACTTGTTGACGGGCTTGCAGTCGCTTAAAGAGCAGGGTGAAGACATGGAACCGGTCGACTTCATGAAAATGAACAACCACCAACTTGTCGATGCCATGAATTACTACACCGCCCTGACTTGGAAAAACGATGCCAGAGGCTATCGCGGCGTGGCAGACATACTCACAAAATGGCCTTGTTTCCAACGCAATCTGAGCGCAATGGACTTTTACGAGAAAGGTGCATTATGTCCTAATCCCGACCCCAAATGTCAATATAAGCTCGCCCATAAATATACTGGCATGAAACGCCACAAAGAAGCCTTCGACCTATATATGAAAGCTTATAATGGCGGCTACAAGAAAGCCTCCGTGCAGATAGCCCATGCGCTGTGGTTCGGGATAGGCACGAGTAAAAAACGGAAAGAAGCGCAAAAATTCTTTCTCGAAGCGGTGAAAGGTGCCTATATCAGTGCCGATTACGCCTACAGATACTTCTTTGGCGACGCCAGCAAACTCTACCGCGAGGCCGAGCATCTCTATAAAGAAGAAGAAGACACCGACGCTGCCGTCGAGAAATACATCAAGGCCTATGACGCGGGAAACCCTGTGGCGGCATACAAGATTGCCAAGATTTTTTGTTACACTACAAAATATCAAGGAGAGGGTCACATCCCAGAGGCCAAGCAATGGATGGAAGCTTTTCTCGCGAACGATGGCTTTGATGATGACAAGGTAATAAAAAAGCAGGATGAGACAACTCCGTTTGAATACGGCACCTACCAAACCCTTGCCCGATGCTATTCGCTTGAATACTACATGTCTATAACGAAGCAGATAGACGACTATTCTGGCGACTGCTTCCGAAAAGCCGCCGATTATTACAAGAAAGCGGGATATCACATATCGGCAGCACGCATGATGTTGTGTGATGCCATGTTGAGTGCAAGCAGTGTCACACGAAAACATAAAATCAATGAGGCCATTGACTACATAGACAAAAACAAATTCAAGATAGGTTTTTATGAAGAATACTATGAAACCGCGATAGATAGGATTTACATCCTTTTCGGACAGGATATAACTGACGAAAACATCTTCGGAAAACACAAGGTGGAGCAAGCAAAAACTGTTTTCTCGCGACTACAAGCGAGAATTAAGGAACACGGATTCTATTACGACTATCTGCTGGCAGGCGAGTATTACTTTGCCATCGGCAAAGTCGAACAAGCCATCTCGTATTTCGAAAAAGGAGCGGAAGGCTATGGAGATGCTGCCAACTACTGCAAGATGTTTCTCGGTCTTGCCATGTTCAAGGACAAGAGTACCGACACAAGCGATGATGAAGGGAAGGCCTTGCACGAAGAAGTCATGGCCTATTGCGATGAGTTGATAGAATCAAATTCATACAACTACAAAATAGTTGATCTGATTAAAGCTGAAGATTACCGCTCTGGTTCTTTATGTTGGTATTTTTATGACAAGGAGTCGCAAGAAATACTTGCAGAGGATATGCATTACCATAAGGAGAATATGGATATTGCCATTAAGCACTCTGAAGACACCTATTTCTTTATTACAACATTGGCGAAACTCATACTTTATTACCATGACAATACGAATGGTGAAAAAGTCAAGGAGGCCAACAAACTGCTGCAACTTGCCCATTGGAGCGGTAGCATCGAGGCGGCATCCATACGCAACACGGGACATTTCTCAAATGTGGATCTCGGTGGTTCCAATGTTATGGAAACGACGAATCCAAATATGTATCTTGTTGAATTAAAGAGACCGGATCCTGCACCAACGCCTACATCTCCACGAAACTTCGATAAAAAGCCTGCTGCATCACATAGTGCAAAGACGCCAAAACCGGCCCCTAGGACAACCCGCAAGCATTTCCCAATAGTAAACTTTATCCTACTATTGTTGGCCATTGTCGCCATTGTACTCGTGCGACGCATGGACCAAATGTCGTTCCGCTCCATCACCGAAGAAGAGGCTGTGGAGATGGCACAAGAGATCAAAGTCACTATCCCCGACCAGGAGGTTACTCTGTTGGAATCAGGCGAAACCCAGAAACTCAAGACAGGGAAAAACGTTAAAGTACTTAGTGTGTACAAGGAGAAACTCAACAAAGGCAACTCTCCTCGGGTGTATTGGACCAACCAGAAATACCTGATAGAACTCCCCGACGGCACCCGTGCCTATGGCCCTTTGATGGAGACCGCCATAGGCCAACTCATTGTGCTCCCCGAGGGCGACACTGCCGTCATCACAGCCGTCAAGAAAGCCAAGAAGAACCCTACGGTTCAGGCCACTGGCGCTGAGAGCCGATTTGAATATGCCTACACTCTGGAAGATCACAAGGAACCATACGCCTTGGAGGACTTACACATCTATTTCCCACAAAGGGTAGCCTACCTTGCACAAGGACTGCGCGAAGAGGACTTCACCGTAGGACAAGACACCCTCGCTGAGAACAAGAAAGATTTCCAGAAAGTCAAGAAATTCTTCCTCTATGACATCCGTCCCATCACCAAGAAAGTCGGCTTCTTCGTCTTCCCGAAATACCAGGTGTGGAATGAGTTCTACTTGCAACGCTGGTTCCGCAACCTGATGGTATTTGTGGCTTACGTCATCGAGTTGCTCCTTATTTTCATCTGGATCCCGCGCTTTATCAGAAAACTTAAAAAATAACATACAATGACTAAAAAAGCACTCAAACCGCTCTTAGTGAGCCTCTTGCTACTGGTCGGCATCAACGCCTTCGCCTGCACCAATTTCCTCATCACCAAAGGTGCCAGCGTCGACGGCTCCACCTTCATCAGCTATTGTGCCGACTCGCATATTCGCTACGGCGAGCTGTACTTCACCCCTGCCGCAGATTGGCCGGAAGGAAGCATGCGCATTTGTTACGACCGTGGCACCAATGCCCCACGTGGCAGCGTCCCCCAGCCACCGCACACCTATCAGGTGGTGGGGTATATCAACGAAAACCAAGTCGCCATAGGCGAAACCACCTTCGGAGGCCGTGAAGAGCTCATCGATCCCAATGGCATCGTCGACTACGGCAGCCTGATGTTCATCGCCCTGGAACGCAGCCGCACCGCTCGCGAAGCCATCAAAATCATGGCAGATCTCGTGCAGGAATACGGCTATGGCAGCGACGGCGAGTCATTCAGCATCAGCGACCCCAACGAGGTGTGGTATATGGAAATGATGCCTATGGGCGAGCAGAAAGGCGCCGTGTGGGTAGCCATCCGCATCCCCGACGGTTATGTGAGCGGTCACGCCAACGCCGCCAGAATCACCACCTTCACCCTTCGTAACGGTAAGACCTCCATCACAGATAAAGACTGGAAGAAGCTTTACAACGAACAAGTTGAGGTGATCTATAAGCACGATATCATCGACTTCGCCCGTAGCAAGGGCTATTTCAGCGGCAAAGACAAAGATTTTGACTTCAGCGCTGCCTACGCTCCTGTCGACTTCAGTGCAGCACGCATCTGCGACCTCCGTGTGTGGACCATGTTCAACAAGGTTTGCGACGGTATGGATGAATATTGGGACTATGTCACCGGCAAAGACCTCTCCCACCGCATGCCGCTTTATGTGAAGCCCAACCGTAAAATCAGCCTCAGCGACATGATGGCTTTCCAACGCGATCACTTCCAAGGCACGGAATTGGATAAAACCCTTGATCCTGGCGCAGGTCCCTTCGGCTCGCCGTTCCGTTTCAACCCCTTGTACTGGAAATATGAGGACAAGCCTTATTTCAACGAACGCAGCATCGAGGTGGTGCAAACGGGTTTCTCTTTCATCGCACAATGCCGCAACTGGCTCCCCAACCCCATCGGTGGCATCATCTGGTTTGGTGTGGATGACACCAACTCCACCGTCTACACCCCCTTCTATTGCTCTATCAGCGAAGTGCCAATCGAATACCGTGTGGGCAACGGCGACATCCTGACCTATAGCGACAATGCCGCCTTCTGGGTCTTCAACCGACTGGCGCATTTCAAATACCTCTATTACAATCGGGTCATTGGCGACATCCAAGCCAAGCAGCAGAGTTTGGAGGACAGCTATCAGGAGCAGGTGAATTACGCTGACAACGAGGCTTTAAACCTCTTGACGGAAAGTCCTGAAAAAGCCATCGCCTACCTCACCGACTTCTCCAACAAGGCCGGACGCAACACCGTGGAACAATGGCGTAACTTGAGTAATTACCTCTTGGTAAAATACTTGGACAGCAACGTCAAGCAAGTGGATGAGAACGGCAAGTTCCTCCGCAACCCTCACGGTTATCCGTTAAAGCCCCAACAGCCCGGTTATCCTGATTCTTGGAAGAAAGAGGTGATTGAAGGTACCGGCGACCGTTTCAGAAGACCGGAATAAAGGCTTTACACAGCAAGCAGCACCAACAGCTGCGCCGAGAAAATTCGTAAGAACATTGTTAAGGGATACACGGTAGCGTAACCCATATTGGGCAGTTTGCAGCCTTCAGGAGCCAGGGTATTGGCGAAAGCCAAGGTGGGCGGGTCGGTATGCGATCCTCCGATAAAGCCCATCAACGTATAGTAGTTCATCTTTAAGACCAAACGGCCGAAAAGTCCAATCAGGATTGGCGGTACCACGGTAATGATGACACCGTAAACAACCCACATATAATGCTCTTGAACTGTAGCCATGAATTGGCCTCCAGCGCCCAGTCCCACGCCGGCGAGGAATAAAGCAATTCCCACCTCACGGAGCATCCAAACACCATGGCTATCAGTGAAATCAGTCGTAAACCAACCCTTGCGAACGCCTAACCAGCTACCGATGATAGATACCACCAAAGGACCTCCTGCGAATCCGAGCTTCACGGGAGCTTTCATGCCCACAGGGATCGGGATGGAACCAACGATGATGCCAACGGCAATAATCACAAAAATAGGGATCAGATTCACTTTATGTCTTTGTGATATCGGAGTGGCATGTTTTTTATCTTGTGGTTCCAGCATATCCTCGCTTGACGGCTCATTCTTCAGGTCAATTCGGCAGAGCGGACGCAGCAAGATGCAGGTCATGATCATGCCGACCACAGCCAAGGGATAAGCTACCGCGTAGCCAGCGGCCAGACGGTCGGCGGCCCCATCAATACCCAAGTCGTTGACAGCCTGTTGAGCAGCCGAAAGGCCAGGCGTATTGGTGATGGCACCGGTATAAACACCCGCCATGTCAGCCAAATCCTGGCGTGCGACCTTAGCGATAACAAAGGTGATCACCACTCCTAAAGCCACATTGGTCAAGGCCATGAGATTCATGGCAAGGCCACCCTTCTTGAACGAGCGGAAAAAGCCCGGCCCCACTTGCAGTCCAACGGCAACCACAAAGAGAATCAGACCGAACTCCTTGAGTATATGCAGCATATCGTGATTGAGTGACACTCCCAAGGCGCTAATCAAGATGCCCACAAAAAGCACCCAAGTAATGCCTAACGACACACCCTTAACCTTGATTCTGCCAAGCAATAAGCCGGCGAAAATAGAGATGGCTAAATACATGACGGTCGAGCCAACGCCCGAACCCGTGAAAAGATTGACAATCCAGTTCATTGTTTGTGTCCTTCCTTAAACCGCTCGATGGCATCGATAATCTCGTCGTTGTCATCAGTGATGGTCAGTATCATATTCTTATAAACGCCTCGGTCATTCAGATCCTTGAGCAAGGCGTAAGCAGGCAAATCCTTGGTGAAGTAATCCTTACCCATAAAAATCATCGGGCTGGCGTAGCCTTCGGATTCATAATGGTTCTGGGCAGCGTCCTGGAAGATCTCCTGCATGGTGCCCGCACTGCCCGGGGTATAGACGATGCCTCCCTTGGCGATGGTGACGACTCCATCCTCACGCACACTGTTATCGAAATACTTGGCGATGTCAGTGGCAAAAGGCACTGTCGGTTCATGTCCATAGTACCATGTCGGGATGGCAAGGCTGCGGTACTCGGTTTGCATCGGGAACCGCTCCATCACCTCAAAGGAACGGCGCAGCCAACCTTCGTCCCTGAAGGTAGGTGCAGGGATCAGCATCTTCAGGGCTTCTTCCACCTCTTCGTCGGTTCTACCCGCCATATAAGCTCCCAGATGCGTGGCCTCCATGGCTCCCGGACCGCCACCCGTGATCATCAAGCGGCCCATTTCGGTGAGCCGTTTGCTGAGGTAGACGATTTGACGGTACATCGGATCGTCGCGCCTACGGGCATGACCTCCCATCACGCCGATGACATCCTTTTCGTCATAAAGGTCGAGCATCCTGTAAAGTTCATGCGTGATGAAATGGTCGTGAAGGGCTCGGGTCAATGTTTCCAACACTTCACGGCCTCTTTTGCCTTGGGCGATATAATGCTCGTAAACAATACTGTCATAGCATTTGGCAAAAGTGGATTCATCGTGGTAATCATAGCCTTGGTACAGCATCTCGCTATTATACAGCCGATTCATATAGGTATTGTAAGGCTTGCCCAACTTACGGACATAGACGCTGAAGTCCTTGTTGGACATGATTTCCAGCACTCGATGGACAATACCCGCTGCATCCAAGCCGAATTTGTGCATCAGCGACATCGCTTGTCCTGACTCTCCGAAACGGTCGTTCATGCCGATGCGGCAAATACGAATGGGATGGTTTTCGGCAAGGAACTCCGCCACCGCTCCACCCAAACCGCCGGCAACCTGATGCTCTTCGATGGTAAAAATCAAACGTGTTTCTTCTGCAGCCTTTATGAGGATTTCGCCATCCAACGGCTTGATGGTGTGCATGTTGATGACACGGGTTGAGATACCCATGTGATCGAGCATGTGCGCCGCCTCAAGTGCTTCCCAAACCTCATGACCCGTGGCCACCAAGGTGATTTCCTCACCTTCACGCATCAGCTGAGCCTTGCCTATTTCAAAAACTTGGTCTTCCGAAGTAAAGTCTGGCATCGGCTCGCGTCCAAAGCGGATATAGACTGGTCCGTCACATTCAAGGATTGCCTTCTCAGTCGCTATTTTGGCCTGTGTGGCATCACAAGGCGAGATCACCGTCATATTAGGCAGCACCCGCATAGCAGCGATGTCTTCCAACGCCTGATGGGTGGCACCGTCAGGACCTACTGACACGCCGGCATGGGCACCACCGATGACCACGTGGACATTGTTGTAACATGCCGAAATGCGGATCTGATCGTTGGCACGATGCGCCGCAAACACGCCATAGGTGCTGAACACCGGTATCTTGCCGCTCAGCGCCATGCCCGAAGCCACGGCAACGGCATCCTGCTCAGCGATTCCCATGGAGAAAAAGCGCTCGGGAAACGCCTCCTTAAAGAGGTTCATGCCCACAGAGGCAGTGATGTCGGCACCGAGACCAACTACGCGTTTGTCTTTCTGAGCCGCCGCCAACACGCCTTCGCCGAATCCTACCTTGCTCGCTTTATTGCCTTTATTATTGTATTCCATCTTTCAATTCATTTAAAAACTCTGGCAGCTGTTCCTTGCTGGGTACTTTGCCGTGCCATTGGTTATTGTTTTCAATGCTCTTCACGCCTTTTCCCATGATGGTGTCGGCGATGATCACGGTGGGCTGTCCTTTAGTCATCTCGGCCATCTCCAGCGCCATCTTGATTTGGCTATAGTCATGTCCGTCAATCTCAATAGCTTTCCAGCCAAAAGCTATCCATTTATCCTTTAGCGGATCGATGCCCATTACCTCTTCCGTTCCACCGTCGATCTGCAAGCGGTTGCGGTCGATGATCGCACAGAGGTTGTCTGCTTTATGGTGTGCGGCAGCCATTGCCGTTTCCCACACGCTCCCCTCCTGCTGCTCGCCATCGCCCATGATACAATAAACGCGAGTCGAGAGGCCATCCATCTTGGCCGACATTGCCATGCCCAAAGACACGCCCAGACCTTGACCCAAGGAGCCAGAACAAGTCTCCAACCCAGGGAGCTTGAATTCGTAGCTTGGATGCCCCTGCAGACGGCTGCCCAACTTACGCAACGTCAGCATCTCCTCTTCTGGAAAATAGCCTGCCGCAGCCAAGGTAGCATAAAGCACCGGAGCCGTATGTCCAATGGACAGCACCACCTTGTCACGTCCCTCCCATTGAGGGATATGCGGATCGTGGCGCAAATGGTCGAAATAGAGCACCGTGAAAATATCTACTAAATCGAGCGAGCCTCCTGTATGTCCAGAGCCAGCCTCAGCCAATGAAGTCAATATGAGTTCACGAATATGCTTTGCCGTATTCTCGAAATCCGTCATATCAATCCAATTAAATCCTTGATAACAAAAAAGATACACACTATGGCATACACCACCTTGATAAAGGTTCCGGCCAAGAATCCCAAAAAGGATCCAAAGGCTGAGCGCCATGCCAGATGATCATCTGTGCCCGCACTTTTCTCACCGATATAAGCCCCGATGAAAGGTCCAAGCAACACAGCAATAAAACCAATTGGGAAGACGATGGTGATCAGCAATCCTAAGATCAAACCGATAGTGCTGCCACGAGTTCCCGCCTTGGTACCTCCAAGCGTCTTAGTACCCCAAACCGGCACCACATAGTCGAGCACAAAGATGATGGCACCAAGAACCCCCATGACCACCAAAAACTCCGTGGAATGATTGACCCCTTCGACAAACGAAAGCGCCAACACCCCTAAGAAACTGAACGGTGGTCCTGCGATACCTGGCACAACAGATCCGACCAGTCCTACTAGGACCAGCAAGATAGAAGCGATGATGAGTACGTATGTCATAATGAGTTGCAAAGATAGCCATAATTAATGATAGCTTCTTAATTATTCGAAAATAATTATATGAATATTTTTCGATAGTATTTTGATACTTTTTGCATAATTTTCATATATTTTTGCATTATGATTAAAAAATATGAAAAAACGCTTTTTTATATTAATTATTTACCTAATTATTAATAGGTGTTACGCCACTGACCTGACGAGGGCTGTTGGAGGGAGGTCGGCTGCCATGGGAAGGACTTCGGTATGTGAGCAGGCTCTGTGGTCACTGCTGAACAACCCTGCCGGGATGGCCAATTTGAAAGGTTGGCAATTTGGCTTGTATTACGAGAACCAATGGATGCTGAAGGAGACTGCTTTGAAGAGTGGCGGAGTGGCCAAAGCCATCGAAGGCATTGGTTGTTTCGGGCTATCCGTCAACCAATTTGGAGGCAGCAACTATAGCGAAAGCAAGTTCGGTTTGGCTTACGCACGCGGCTTTGGGCCCTATTTGCAGATTGGTTTGCAGCTTGACTATCTGCTACTACACTGGGGTGGCGACTATCCCAACCGAGGTGCTCCATGCTTTGAACTCGGACTGCAATCGCAGGTGACTGAGAAGCTCCGACTCGGTGCCTATCTCTTCAACCCAATTCAATTCAAGCTAAAGACGCTCAACGAGGATCGCCTCCCCATCGTCATGCGTTTCGGGATGGCCTATCAGCTTGCCGACGGTTTTGTCACACAATGTGAGCTGGAGAAAAACACCGAACGCTCAGGCATCCACCTGCGATGCGGCTTCGAGTATACCCTATTCAACGCCTTCAATCTAAGGGCTGGAGTACAGTATAATCCCAACATCCTGAGTTTCGGCGCAGGTTACGAGTTCAAACATATTCTCGTTGACGTGGCGGCCCAGTTGCATCAACTCTTGGGTTCATCGATACAAATTAGCTTAGCGTATCAACTTCTTTAAAGAGGACTTGTCAATAAATGAAAAAAGGAATGATCATATTGTTTTTCGGCTGGTTGTCAGGGTTCGCGCAGAACGCCGACACGCTAACGGTAAGGACTGACAGCATATCGGCAGCCCAGAACATTGAGTTCCTTTATCAGTTGCTGTTGGAGCGAACGGAGGATCGTCTATCGGAAGCCTTAGAGCTTGGAGATGGCAACAACGAAGAAGCATACGAAGACTTGATCGAGGACTATTTGTTTTATCTGGAAAACCCCATCAACATCAACAGCGATGAAGTCATACACTTAGCGGAAAACGGCCTACTTAGTACGTTTCAGTTGGAGGCATTACAGAAATACCGACGGCAATTCGGAGACTTCCTTTTCATGGACGAACTGCTGATGCTTGACGGATTCAGCGAAGCCACCTTTGCCGTGATCTCTCCTCTCGTCTATTTCGGGAAGAGTGAGAAATCAAAGGAACTTGAGCGGCCAAGCATTAGAACCATGCTCACCCGAGGTCAGCATCAAGTCACCATGAACTATGCTGAGAAGTTTGGCGGCACTGCCGACGATGACTATCTTGGCAGTCCGCGTAAGATACAACTCAAATACACTTACCACTACAAGCAAAAGCTCAGGGTCGGTATTGCCATGGAAAAAGATGCTGGAGAGCCGTTCTTTTTCGGAAAGTTGGGAGATTCCATTCAGGATATCGTCCGCCAATACCGGAATCCGGGTTTCGACTTCTACGGGGCGCATTGCTATGTCTCTGACATCAAGATCACTGACGGCGAGACAGGGGCGTTGATCGTCAAGGACCTCGCCTTGGGTGATTATCAGCTCAGTTTCGGGCAGGGACTGACGCTTTGGTCCGGGATGAGTTATGGGAAGGCATCGGGCGGAAGTTCACCCATGAAACGTGCCAGTGGGATTCGTCCGAAAGCCTCTTCCAGCGAAGGGAAGTTCTTCAGAGGAGCCGCGACCACAATGAAATACAGGGACTTCTACGCCACTGCGTTTTATTCGTCAAGGAAGGTAGATGCCACCGTAAGCCTTGCCGATTCGCTCGACGATCCCGAGCTCATCAGTGCCTTGCAGGAAACAGGCTATCATCGTACCATCAATGAGTTGTCAAAACGCAATACGATCCGTCAACAGGTCTTTGGGGGACATCTCTGTTATGCCAGCTCCAACCTCGAGATCGGCTATACCATGTATCATCTGCGACTTAGCGCTCCGTTGGAGCTCAAGCCTTCGAAGTACAACCAATATTATTTTCAAGGTGATCGTTTGACCAACATGGGACTGGATTTCCGTTGGCTATTGCATGACTTCGTTTTCTTCGGAGAACTTGCCCGCAGCAGCAATGGCGCCATGGCCGGCCTCATCGGGATGACGGTCAAGCCGAGAGGTTACATCAACTTTTCATTGTCATACCGCAATTACGCCAAAGACTACCAGAACCTCCTCAACGGAGCCTTTGGCGAGAGCAGCCGAGGCCAAGGTGAGGAGGGCGTTTACCTTGGCCTTCAATGTGCTCCTCTGCCCGGCTGGGACCTCCTCGCCTACTGCGACTATTTCAGGCTCACTTGGCTTACCAGTCAGGTTTACAATCCCTCATGGGGACAAGAATACAGCCTGAAAGTCAGCCATCAGATCAGCAAGACGGCTTCTATGCAGCTTCGGTTCAAGTCGAAAACCAAAATGAAAAACTCCGTTGACGAGCATGTGTTTTCACACTATCCAGTGTTTTATACCAAACGCAGCCTCAACTTCCAAATCAGCTATGGCATCACCGAGTCGCTAAACTTCAGCGATAAAGCCTCCTACAGTCATTATTTCAATGACGATGAGGTCAATAGCCGAGGTTATCTGCTCTGCCACGACATTGCCTACAAGCCACCGAACCGGCCTTTTGCACTTACTTTTCGTTATGCCTTGTTCAACAGCGACGACTACAACAGCCGCGTCAGCGTTTATGAGAATGACGTGTTGGGAGCCTTCTCCATCCCGAGTCTCAGTGGTGCCGGCCAACGAGTCTACCTTTTAGGCAAGTTGAAACTTTTCAATAGTCTGAGTCTCTACTCCAGATTAGGAATCACCATAATAAACGGAGAAACCAAAACCGATGTAAAGGTGGAGATAATTTGGAAGAGCTGATATCACGCCATCTCTACGACAGCTTTTTGCGCAAACATTCAATCCGTTCATCTGGGCGGCCTTCGCTGAATGCCTCATAACACGCAATGGCTTCTTGGTAATTGCCCAGACATTCATGGATGAAGCCTTTTCGGCCTAACGGCTGGTCGGAGGCCTTGATTTTCCTTGGGAATGCCTCGTCGGCGAAGATCTTGTTGACCGGAGGCTTTTGACTGAGGTCGTCGGGATCGACTTCCTTGGCCAAACCCATCTGAATATAGGCCATTTCACGAATGGAGAAGAAACGGCGGGCGAACCTCATGTCATCCTCATTACCGCAGGGGAAGTCGCCATCGAGGCTCTCGCGTGCCTTTTGCGATGATTCTAAGAATTCATTCTCTCTTGCCACGGCTTCGCCATAGAAACATTCGTCAACATTGCCTGTGTTATAGAAGGTAGCATGGGTAACGCAAAGCGAGGATGCCAATTCGATGCGTTTGATCATCTTTTTGGCTCGTCCCATCAGCATAATATATTTTTTGGCGATTTCCTTATAGGCGGAAATCCACTGCTCGAGCACGTCGCCGGCGCTTTCCATATAGCCCCTACTTATGGCAATTTGAGGATCCATAGTCGATTGAATTAAGATACAAAACCCATCAACTCCTTTAGCTTAGCAGCAAATCTCTGAATATCCTCTTCGGTGGTGTCGAAGGCACACATCCAGCGGACCACGTTGGCGTCCTCGTCCCAATCGTAGAAGAAGCAGTACTCCTGCAGGGTTTTCCAAACCTCGCGAGGCAACTTGGCAAACACGCCATTGGCCTGCACAGGATAAACCACCTCCACGCCTGGGATGTCCTTCACCGCTTTGTAGAGCAGTTGAGCCATCTTGTTGGAATGCTCAGCATTGCGACGCCATAAGTCATTGGCAAAATAGGCATCGAACTGGGCGGCTATGAAACGCATCTTCGAGCAGAGCTGCATGGCCTGCTTGCGGCGGTATTTGAAGTCGGGACAGATGTCGGGATTCAGAAGCACGACAGCCTCACCCATCATCAAGCCGTTCTTGGTGCCGCCAAACGACACGGCATCCACACCCAAGTCAGTGGTCATCTCCTTGAAGGTGCAGCCCAACGCCACCGCAGCATTGCCCAATCGGGCACCGTCGATATGGACGTACATATTGTATTCCCGAGCTAAAGCCACCAATGCCTTGATCTCATCGAGGGTGTAAAGCGTGCCAAGCTCCGTAGGCTGAGTGATGGAAATCAGCTTTGGCTGACTATGGTGCTCAAAGCCAAAGCCATGTAAGCGGGTCTTCACCAACGCTGGCGTCAGCTTGCCATCCGAGGTATCGACCGTCAGCAGACGGCAACCCACCACACGCTGAGGAGCGCCACACTCATCGACGTTGATATGGGCCGTCTCAGCGCAGACCACAGCCTCGTGGGAGTGCACCATGGCATCGATGCAAAGGGTGTTACACCCCGTGCCGTTGAAGGCGAAAAACACTCTCGCCTGCTCACCGAACTGCTCACGGAACCTTGCCTCAGTAGCAGCGCAATATTCATCATCACCGTAAGCCAAAGCGTGATCCTGATTGACACGCACGATGGCATCTAACACCTCCGGACAAACGCCCGAGTGGTTATCACTTCCAAATCCTCTTTTCATGGAATACAATTGTTTTGTTGACGCAAAGATAAGAATTTATTTATCTTTGCCCCATCAAAAAAAATCGCCATGAAAAAAAGCCTCTCCTACCCTGCTATCATGGGCATCCTCAACGTCACTCCCGACTCATTCTCCGACGGAGGCAAGTATAACGAACTTGACAATGCGCTGTTACACTGCGAAGAGATGCTCACGCAAGGGGCTGACATCATCGACATCGGCGGATGCTCCACCCGACCCAACAACGCCATCGCCACCGAACAAGAGGAACTCCAAAGGGTGATTCCTGTACTGAAAGCCATCCGAAAAAAGTTCCCTGAAGCCGTCATCTCCATCGATACCTTCCGGAAAAACATGGCCGAGGCTTGCATGGGCGAAGGTGCCGACATCATCAACGACATCTCCGGTGGGCTCTTCGACGCAGAGATGCTGCACTACATCGGACAAAACCGCGTCCCCTATATCTTGATGCACTGCATCGGAACACCAGAGACCATGCATCAATACAGCCTTGACGGCGACATCCATCAAACCGTCATGGACTTCTTCCAGCAACAATGCGCTGTGCTGGAAAGCTATGGCCATACCGACATCATCCTCGACCCAGGCATCGGCTTCAGCAAAAGCTTACAATCCAACTACGCCCTGCTGAATGACTTGGATCGTTATCGTTACCACGACTATCCCATCCTCATCGGCATCTCACGTAAATCGATGATCCGGAAGCTGTTGGGCGACCAGGCGGATTCAGAGAACTGCACCACCATCCTCAACACTGTCGCCTTGCTGCATGGCGCGGATATTTTAAGGGTTCACAACGTGAAAAACGCTGTGGAATTGAAAAAAACATGTATTTTTGCATCATATTAATCAAGAGAAATGCTGGACTTATTCATTCAGATTAGGATTGTAGATATCATTGATATCGCGTTGGTTGCGTTGCTACTGTTCGGTCTATACCGTCTGTTGAAAGGCACCGCCGCCATCAGCATCTTCATCGGTATTGTTTCCATCTTTCTCATCTGGCAACTCGTCAGAGCCCTTCAGATGGAGCTGCTTACAGCCATCTTAGGTGCTTTCGTCAGTGTGGGCTTCATCGCGCTCATCATTATCTTCCAACCTGAAATACGCCGTTTCCTGTTCACCATCGGCGCCAAGACGAGCAATGGTGATATCAAGTTGCTGCATCTGTTCAGCAGGAGAAGAAAATCAAATATCGCCCTTGACGCCGACAGCATTTGCCAGGCCTGCATCTCCATGTCGAACATCAAGCAAGGAGCGCTCATCGTCCTCACTCGCAAAAACACCTTGGCCGACATCGTGTTGACAGGCGTGACCATCGAAGCAGAGATCAGCAAGCCATTGATTGAGAACATCTTCTTCAAAAACAGCCCATTGCACGACGGCGCCATGATCATCACTGACAATAAGATTGTGGCTGCCAGATGTATCCTGCCTGTTACAAACAACAGCGAGATTCCGGGGCATTACGGACTGCGCCACCGTGCCGCTGTGGGCGTCAGCGAGAGCAACGACTGCATCGTGCTCGTGGTCTCCGAGGAGACCGGCGCCATCAGCTTGGTGAAAGAGGGTAAGATCACTACCCTACAAGCGGCAACCATGAAAGAAACAGTGGAAAAAGAAATGAGGAATTAATCCTTATTCTTCAGCTTTCAGCTCAATAAACTCCTCGCCTTCCAACAAATACTCGTATGTCTTCTCACTTGGATTCCAATGAATCTGGAAGCGGGGATACAGGCTCTTTTTCGCCAAATCTGACTCAATGTATCGGTTCATCATGTAGTCGTAGGTAAACTCGGCGTAACGCTTCCCTAGATACACGGCGTAGTTGTACACGTCATCAGCCTTCAGCGGCGTGATGTTGTAATGATACTGCGTACCGTTCTCCCGACTGCGGGTGACGTATGAGCTGAAGTCATCCATAAGGTTGTGCTCATCGAACAATGTCGGATGCCATTCGCCATCGTTGATATCAAACCATGAAGCCACATTCACCGTGTTCAACGCAAACGAATAGTCGTATTCATTCAAGAAATCAAAGAGATGATCGACGTAATCGGTGTAGAGACCCTGGATCTCCATTTTAGAAAGGATGACCAGCCAATGCGTGGAGTCGACTTGAATATGATCCTGATCGTCAGGAATATAGACATCCAAACCTTGTTGCCTCAAAGCATCAGCGTACGAGGCATACATGATGTCAAGAAACATGTTTTGGTTCACTGAATCGAGCGCTTTGGAATAGTCGCCTTCCTTGTCCTGAATCAAAGTAACCTGCACCGTTTCAGGGAAATATACAGCCACACGAGTATGTTGCGATTGCTCTGCGAACGACTTAGCCAATTTGAACTCCGTGCCGCAACTGGCAAGCGTCATGGCCATGACGACACCTATGATGATTCTACTGATTTTCATGACTTAAAACAATTCCATCTGGACACCTTCTGATCCAGTTTTTTCTTGCTCAGGGTCTTCTTCCTGGAGTTCGGGTTCTTCAATGTCCTCAGGCTCTTCGGGCTTCTCCTGAACCTCGGGGACTTCAGGGACTTCCGGCTCAATAGGCTCCAGCCATTGATAGCTCTCAATCTCCCTATTGGACAAGCGTTTACCTTTGGCCTTGAAGCTCTTGATGCCAATGAATTCCTCCACGTTGATCTCATCGTCGGGGAAGCTGTTGCCTGCATCGCTCACACAGTAACTCAGCTGCAAGCGAGGCATCACATCGATACTATGAGAGAGGTATTTAGCCGCCTCATGCTCGCCGATGAAAGAGAAACGGGTGTTCATCTTGATGTCCGTCTCAATGCAGAAGCGCTTCAGATACATCTTCTGGGTCTCGCCTTCGATATAAACCACCGAGAAGATCTCGTCGGGATCGAACTTACGGATTTCCACCATATCATCGTCGAAGTGAGTGGAAAGATCGTAACCAGTAACCTTGAATTCTCCGTTGGAGAAGAGTTGCAAGATGCGGTCGTCACCTTCAAAGGCACCGAGATACTGACCTCGCTTGTCGGCGTTGAGACGGCGTACCGTGTCGTCGTACCAAAGGTCGCGTGCCGTCAGCGTAGAGACGCCGTCGTCGTGCTTGAACACCACCTTAATGGCATATTTCGTGAGCAAGTTGCCTCGTGCGGAACGGCCTTTGACGGCAAGTTGGGCAAAGTCGTAGTCGAACGTAGTCTTCTTGATCTTCGGAGCGGGACGCAGTTGTACCTTGATAACCTCGGCCTCGCCATTGGGGTTGGCGGTGAAATACACCACTTTCGAGTCGGTCTTGCCTTGGGTGAGGTCATATTCCTTGTCGCGAGTGACACCCGTCACGGCAAAACGCTTCACATAGAACTGTGATCCGGGCTTACCGTCGCGATACACAACGTTATAGGTAGTGCGGTCGTCGTTCTTATGGAAGATATCTACATGAATCACATTGGCGCCCACAAACAGCTTCGACTGGAGTTTGGTCACCATGTAGGTGCCGTTTTCGTGGAACACAATGATGTCGTCCATATCGGAGCAGTCAGCCACAAAGGTGTAAGCCTCCTTGTTCTTCTCACGCTTGAGGCCTTCCATGGTGCACACAAAGCCTTCTTGGGTATTGACATACAGCTTCTCGTTGTTGGCAGCCACCGCCTGGGCCGAGATGTTATCGAAATTGCGAATCTCGGTCTTGCGATTGCGGCCCTCGCCGTATTTCTCCTTGATATGGGTATAGTAATTGATGGTATAATCAACGATATGGTCGAGGTTGTAGCGTGCCTCTTCCATCTTGGCTTCGATGTCGGCAAGTTGCTCGTCGGCTTTCTTAAGGTCGAACTTGGAAATCTTACGCACAGGCTTGTCGCACAGCTTCAGCACGTCGTCACGGGTAATCTCGCGTTTCAATTTCTTGCGGTAAGGATCAAAGCGTCGTTCGATACCCGTCACTTGATCGTCCCAAGTCTCATAATCCTTCTTCTCCAACTCCTTGTAGATGCCCTTCTCAAAGAAGATCTTCTCCAAAGAAATCCAGTGCCAGTCTGACTCCAGTTCATCCAGCAGGATACGGAGTTCCCAGCTGAGCAGCTCCATGGTTCGGTCGGTGCAAGCCTTCAAGATTTCACTAACGCCCATGAACACAGGATGATCCTTGACGATGACGCAGGCATTGGGTGAGATTGACACCTCACAGTCGGTGAAAGCATAGAGTGCATCTATCGTCTGGTCAGGCGAGACACCGGGGTTAAGGTAGATGACGATTTCGCATTGCTCAGCCGTGTTGTCATCAATCTTCTTGATCTTGATCTTGCCTTTGTCGTTGCATTTGACAATGCTTTCAATCAAGCCACCCGTAGTAGTTCCATACGGAATCTCATTAATCACCAAGGTCTTCTTATCGAGTTGGCTGATACGGGCACGTACCCTAATACGTCCACCGCGGAGACCGTCGTTATAACTGCTCACATCCATCAGACCACCCGTGGGGAAGTCGGGATAGAGGGTGAAAGGCTCATCACGAAGATAGGCAACGGAAGCGTCGATCAGCTCGTTGAAGTTGTGAGGCAGGAACTTGGATGCCAAGCCCACGGCGATACCCTCAGTACCTTGTGCCAACAGCAATGGGAACTTCACTGGAAGTGACATAGGCTCTTGGTTTCGGCCGTCGTAAGAAGGAGTCCAGTCGGTGGTCTTTTTGTTGAAAACCACCTCTTTGGCAAACTTCGAGAGACGAGCCTCGATGTAACGTGGAGCAGCGGCGCTATCACCAGTAAGAATGTTACCGAAGTTACCTTGGGTCTCGATGAGCAGGTCTTTCTGTGCCATTTGCACCAAGGCATCGCCAATGGAGGCATCGCCGTGGGGATGGTATTTCATGGTGTTACCCACGATGTTGGCCACCTTGTTGAAACGTCCGTCATCGAGTTCGCTCATGGAATGGAGGATGCGGCGCTGCACCGGTTTCAAGCCATCTTCAATGGCAGGCACAGCACGTTCCAAGATCACATACGAGGCATAGTCGAGAAACCAATTCTCGAACATCCCCTTGATCGGAATCACATGAAAAGACTCGTCTTTTTCCTCAATATCCATAAAGCTACATTAGAAGAGGCAAAGATAAGGATTTTTCTTCGTTTTCAAACGAAAAAAAATGCAAAATCACTTCCAGAAGCGGAGCACCGCAACTTCACCCACCAAAGCGATGAGTGCCGACAGCACAAACCACTTCCAAATGGACGATTGGCGAGCCATGGCCAAAACCACGTCGCGGTTGGAGAAATCGTCGGGACGGAGTACTGTAACCGTCTCAAAACCAGCTTCCTTAAAGGCTTTGACCACCGTTTCACGATCTGCAAAATCCAGTTCCGATTCCACTCGACTGTCGTTCCATGCCATAACGTGATACACTGAATCATGCATGGCCAATTCATAGAATCCTGCCTCAGGCAAATCGTCATGGAAAAAGACGATCATCCTATTGTTGCGGATTTCATGTGCAGGCATCATCATAAAGGATCCGTCCTCGCTTCTGACCTCAAGCGACCCTTCGCCTTCAAGATTCAGATCGTTAAATACCAAGGTTTTATCTACGCCGAGGGTATACGACATCCGGCCGACGCCGCCACCGAGGAGCGCCATTTTCAGCATCATCGGGACAAAGAGCGTGTTATCAGTGAGATTGCTCCAGTCTGGATCAAGCGTCGTGGCCACGTCATATACACGGCCCTTCCCTACTGTTGTCTCCATCAGCATGGGATCGCCATTGTCGAGATTCATCAACACAGTAGCGTTTGATGACGGCATCAGCCGTATATGGCGTTTCACCTTGGGCAAGTCGGCATGCTGGGGCAGGTCAAGAATCATATCACTGAAAAAGTCATGCTTGACAGTCAGGTCTTGCACCGCCATCGCATTGGTATCAACAGGGTTACCTTCGTCATGGAACAGCACCACACTGGCTCCCTCGACGGCATCAGCAAGCAGGTTCTGACGCACGGTCTCGTTGATTGAGGAGGTCTCAGCGACAATGATTAGTTGAGCCGATGAGAGCGCATTGAGGTCGATTCCACTGGGATCCATCAAAGTGAAATCATATTGTGGATCATCGTCAAAGATCATGGAGGTGAAGGACGTGTTTGAAGGACGGTTCAGCTCAACAACCTTCAGCACAGGTCGGGTCTCTACGACGAAGTCGTATGCATCATCGAAGGTGATGGGGTAATCCATTAGCGACACTGCACAGCGGGTGCTTCCTGGCTCCTGCAGCATGAATTGCATGACGAGTTCAGCCTGCGCCTCTCCTTCCACGTCGACCGTAGCTGATGCCGTAACCTTGCCATCCATGCTGAGGTTGACTGGCAAGCCTTTAACCGCCTTGCTGCCATGGTTTGAAACCAACATATAGATCTCATTGCTCAGCCCAGGCTGCATCACAGGCGATCCAAGCCACACTGTATCGATGGAAAGATTGGCCCGCATCTCAGCTTGAACGGGCACCGCAACGATCCGCAAGGCCGTGTCAGGCTGCACATCCGTCAAATCAAACATATTCTTCTGGAAATCAGAATACACAAACAATGACGCTTGCTCATACCCATGACGTTTCCTTAGCATCTCAAAGCGGTCAATCACCTCATTGATTTTCGCTGGTCGACCATCAAGGTTCATTCTGTCGAGCTGATCCAGCATCTCTTCTTGGTTCATGGGGTACTCGTTCTGCACCTCGAAGCTATTGGTAAGCAGCAGATAGCGTGTTGACGGCGGCAGCTGCAGCACTAAGTCTCGAGCCGACTCACGCGCATCTTCCAGCAGCGTGGTCTTGTCCGACTGGGCTTTCATGCTCATGGAGTTATCGAGATAAATGCCTACAAAGCCCTCGTCGGCATTAAGATCTACGGCTTCATCAGGTTTGTAGGGGAAAGCGAATGCCAGCACCAACGCGATGATGAAAAGGCACCGCAGGCATAGCGTGACAAGATATTTCAGTTTCTTGGTCTTGGCGTTCTCCTGTTCGATGGTCTTCAACAAAGCGGTGTTGCTGAAATACACCTGTTTGTGCCTCCTGAAATTGAAGAGGTGGACGGCGATAGGTATCAGCAGCGCCGTCAGTGCCCAAAACACGGATGGATAAAGGAATCTCATTTAAGAAGACAGCAGTTAGAAGCCAAATGCTCCCCTATTTTTGTTTTTCTTCTTTTCCACTTGGGACCAATAGAAGCAATCGTCTGCCGGGTGGAAGTCCAGAGGAATGGCAATGGTGAGCGCCGCCTCAAAGCCTCTGTTTTGACGAATATAGTCGATGTTATAGGCATTGACATTTTGAGCTCCTACCTGATCCGAAGCCTCTTTCGCCGTAAAGGTATCACGGAAGCCATTATAATAGCCTCCTTCGAGCTTCAAAAGCATTGAGAAACCAGGAAAGTTAAGCTTGAAACGGAAACCAACGCCCAACAACACACCGTAATCATACGATGCCATGTTGCTTGAGTCGACCGCAACCTGATAATTAAAGCCTTGGGGATCCTGTGTAAACTGTTTTATTTCGCTTTTGAATGGTCCAAAAGAAGGCAATGTCAAGCTGAACGTTGGCGCTGCAAACAGATAAGGTCTAAAGGTTTTGGATACAGGAATGGCAACCGCAATGGGAAGGCGTGCCTCAAGGTAGTTGACCTTAGCGCGATAAACGACCCTGGTTTTCCATGTGCTACTGTTGAATACACGTGAATCACCACGGACATTAAACAAGACTTCAGGTGAGATGAGGACCACCCCATTTAGCAAAGGTATCTCAACATTTAATCCGAACATAGGATTAAGGCGTTTGCCGATGCTGTCAAACCCTAAACTGTTAAGCGCATAGGGATCTGGATAATAATGATATTGGGGCAAGTTACCGCCCACCTTGATACCAATGGCGATCTTCTCTCCCTGTTTCTCGTTACGTTTCTGCGCTGAAACACCCAAAGCCAGCGCCAAAACCAATATGGTCAATATTGTCTTTTTCATCACGTTCAGTTTTTAGGATACCAATTCTTTCTGCTTGCCGTGCCAAATGGATTTGCCGGGTCATCAGTTTCCACACGATACACAAATAATTTGTTAACCAGGTCAGTAAGACTTGATTCAATATTCACACATGCCAACCGGGCACGTTCAATGCCAGCATTGGTGATGCTTCCAATTAAAACATATCCTCTCTTTAACGAGTATCTTCCTCCCGTGGCGGGATTCTCCACGTTGTCATAGGTTACATCAAAATAAACCGTAAATTGATCACCGGTTCCCATGATGAAGGCATCGACCGACATTGGTGGCAAGCCGGGTTCTTTAATGTCGCAAAGCACCATCATATTATGTTGACCTTGTGGATAATATGAATTGAGAACGGTATCCGGATCACCTCCGAACCTGATGTAAAGGGTATCCAAATTTCCATGATATGTTTCATTATAACTGAACAACTCCCTAGGACCAAAAACGAATTCACCTTGGATATTAGGAGGCATATTCCCTGCAGGAGGGACTATCGCATTTTCGCCCATCACTGCCGAATCACCAATATACCTCAACAGAGTATCAGGGATAATGGAATCTATAGGTTTGACATACGATTCCGTGCCCATCAGCACGATGGTTTCATTCATTTCATCCTTTAGGCAACTTGTCACTAGCAACACCAGTGAAATAGGTAGCAGCCAAATCAGTCTTTTCATTTTTCTCATTATGGTTAAACTATTTGATAACGGAAACAAGTCGGGTATTATTGCCATATTTTGTTCGGGCTTCCAAGATATATAACGCCTGGGGCAGATTCTCGACATTCACATTCACTTCGGCATCACCCATGGCAGAGACTCTTTTCACCCGTTGACCCAACATATTATAAAGATTCACCTCCATCAGCCCCTGCCCTTTCACAACCAATTCATCCTTGACTGGATTGGGATAGACTTCCAGGGCGACCTCATACTCGTCGACGGCATATCCAGTGCTATTAATGGTTTTGAACGCCTCTTTGTCGCAATGTCCCTCGTCAGTGAAAACCTTAAGCACTCGCTCTCCTTTTGAATAAGCGGTAACGGTACAGGAAGCTCCGTGTGGACTCAGCTCCCATTGTCCCTGTCCTGGGGGATTATCCAGCAACTCCCAGTGGATATGACTGGTATTCATCCCCGTGCTGTCGTCGAGGTAATAAACGTAGCGACCGGTCCAGAAATTGGTAGCCTCAGACACATAGCTCAAGCCAACAATCTCATCAAAAGGCGGTTCGTAATAGCGTGTAAAATGCAGCACACTGTCATATTCGCAATAGTCTTCGGTCGTAAATGACAGGTAGTAGGTGCCTGTAGTATCGCAAAGCACACGGTTATCCCAATTATAGGGTCTACAGGAGGATTTATACCTAACAGGATTCTCGGGCGGCTTGCCGATGGTCAGATTAAGGATATAGAGACTATCGCAACCTCCCGGCTGATTCAAAATCACGATATAGGTACCGCTTTCGTACCTGATGGTATCGAACCATTCATATTCCAAGCAGGCCGTATCGTACGTCACAAAGGATTGCGACGAGCCTTCCGTGATGTTCATGTGATAAATCGACTCGCAGCCCCCCATGTTGGTGATAATCGTATCACCAAAGAAAGGAACCGGGAATGCTATGCCTTGAAAATAATAGACTGGATTGCAGGTAGAATCCACACAGGTCAGTTCGACTTTGGGATTCACGTGAATTGTCATTTCCAACGTATCAGTCCGGGGTTCTCCGTTGACGACATGATCCACCGTCACTTCCACCTCATAGTCGTTCGCAATAGTATAGGCATGCGATGTTTCAGCACCATATCCTACCGGACTTCCATCGCCGTAGTTCCACTTTACAAGGTCAGGCTCATAGTTGGTTTCCAGCCTAAACTCGAGTGTTTCCGACTGACAAGTAGAATAATCATCCGTTACGAGTTCGTCATTCACATACAACTGGTTGGTTAGGACTCGGGCGCTGGAGCCTACAGTGTAGGCGTAGCCTTGTCTATCTCCAATGCCATACACATGGGCGACCAGACCACCGGGGCATTGAAGCCTATTCATCCCAGCCTCGGCTGGCACACGGGCAAAGGAAAATTGCGGTGCGCCAGAAACGGTTTGGATTTCAGATTGTGGAACAGGATTCCCATTCAGATACAATTCCGAGACGTCATCCGTATAGCATACCACATTCACATAATGATCAAGATTCGTCTGCGATGTAAAAGTGGAGAATATAACCTCTTGAAGGGTCTGTTCCACCGGGGAAATCCACACCATGGATGGATCTCCATAGGTATTGCTTGAAGTATGAGAGTGATTGTAAAGATACACCGCAACTGGAGCATTGGATTCAAGGTAACAGCTAATGTCCGTCATCCAGAAAGTACAGCTTGCACCAGAGGCAAGATTCTGGTACACCAACTCGCCATTACGCCAAATATCCGTATTGTCATAAAGTGCCGTGATCTTCACTCGGTCATTTTGGAGAACCTGATTAGCTCTCGTCTTAGTTACCACGAAATGCTTTCCCCAGTTGTCAACAGGCATGGCTTGTTCGAACACATGGTCGTATCCTTCATTCACTGCCTCATCTGAAACTGAGGTAACACTATTGCCGTTGAAAACAGCGATAGGTTTGTTGTCAAGGCTCTCTATCAAAGTCCCTGAAAAATCGCCGTCAGCGTTATTGGAATAACCGGGATTCTTATTAATCACATGATAGCATTGACCCACTTGCAGCGTGATCGTATAGGTGCCGTTGTGATCATCCATGGTTTGGCACGAAGGGGTGATCTGCACTTGGGTATTGTCTTCCGTGGCAACGATCAGGAAAGAAGCTTTGTTGTCTTCAGCATGGCTACTGTTCGGATAATGAAGTGACTTATTCGTTTGCACCATGTATCTGCTACCCAAGGCTTGGACGGGGAGCACATTGGCAGCGTCATACGAATTTTGGGTCTCGTTGGCGATATAAAGGGAGACGGTGTCCGTTGCAGACACGAAGAGGCCTTTATTGGCTATTCCAGATTGCAGGTCGTTGTACCCGACTGCATCTGGGATGACAATGGTCGTTATGCCGTTGTTAATCTCCGTGGACTGGGTCCATGATGTATTGGGGCTGCTGACCGTCAAAGTGCAGGAACGCTTGGCGCTTGCAATTAGGTACAGATGATTGGTGGATGTGGTAGACCTATATCCGTTTCTCATGAAAGAGAGCCAGAACTCCTTGCCTTGCGTGGTCGGGATTTGCTGGGCATGACCCATGATGGCCAGAGCAAATGCGAAAAGAAAGAAGCAAAGGAGTCTTTTTTGCATGATGATCAGGATTTGATGCTTTTTCCGTTCAAAACGGCTTCTTGGAGTTCATCGCCTTTATAGGTGAGTTTCAGAGAAAAGAAAGGAGCTTTTTCGTCCAACAGTTTGAGGAAGATTTTGTCGCCTTCCCACATGGGGAGTTCGAGGAGGCGTTTTTTCTCGATCCATTCGAGGTCACCCTCGTCGCATACGATCTCGTTGCCGGTCCAGTCGGTGCAGACGAAGAGGTGCATGTGCTCTGCCTCCCAGATGTCGGAGATGAAAGTGACGATGCCGCAGTAGCGCCATTGTGTCACCGTGTAGCCTGTCTCCTCCCAGACCTCGCGTAGCATGCAGTCCTCAGGGCTCTCCCCTTCCTCGAACTTACCGCCTACGCCGAGCCATTTGTCGTGGTTGAGGTCATTCTCTTTCTTGGTGCGGTGCAGCATCAGGTATTGAGAGCCGTGTTCCAGATAGCAGAGGGTGGTTTGTTTCATTTATTGGTTGGAATTAAAAGCAAAGGCGGCCTCATGGCCGCCTTTGCGAAAACCTTAGAACTTAAGGATTAGATGATACCCTGAGCGAGCATAGCGTTGGCAACGCGCATGAAGCCAGCGATGTTAGCACCCTTAACATAGTTGATGGTGCCGTCAGCTTGTGTACCATACTTCACGCACATGTCATAGATGTCGTTCATGATCTTGTGGAGCTTCTGGTCAACTTCAGGAGCAGTCCAGTTGATGTGACCAGCGTTCTGGCAGATTTCCAGACCTGAGGTAGCAACACCACCGGCGTTGACAGCCTTACCAGGACCGAACGGGATCTTAGCAGCTTGGAATGCAGCAATTGCACCAGGCTGGCAGCCCATGTTAGAAACCTCAGCAACGTACTTCACGCCATTGGCGATCAATTCCTTAGCATCTTCTTCAGCGAGTTCGTTCTGGAAAGCGCAGGGGCATGCGATGTCGCACTTCACCATCCAAGCCTTCTTACCAGCGGTGAACTTAGCCTTGCCTGGGAACTTGGTAGCCATGTCTTCAACCTTGTTGCGGTTTGAAGCACGCATCTCGAGCATGTAGTCGATCATTTCCTTGTCGATACCGTTAGGCAGTTCGCAAACGCCGTCGGGACCTGACAGAGCAACGACCTTAGCGCCGAGTTCGGTAGCCTTGATGGCGGCACCCCAAGCCACGTTACCGAAGCCTGAGAGGGCGATACGCTTGCCTTCCATCTTGTCACCAGTCTGTTTCACCATGCGTTCCACATAGTAGATAGCACCGAAACCGGTAGCCTCAGGACGGATCAAAGAACCACCCCAACCATAGCTCTTACCAGTCAGAGCGCCAGTGCTGTGTTCACGAGCGAGCTTCTTGTAAGCGCCATAGAGGTAACCGATCTCACGGCCGCCAACGCCGACGTCACCAGCAGGTGAGTCTTGGTCAGGACCGATGTTTCTCCAATGCTCATACATGAAGGCCTGGCAGAAACGCATGATTTCAGCGTCGGACTTGCCCGTCGGGTCGAAGTCGGCACCGCCCTTACCACCGCCGAGAGGCAGGTTGGTCAGGGAGTTCTTGAAGATCTGTTCGAAGCCCAAGAACTTCAGCATGGAGACATTGACAGCCGGGTGGAAGCGGAGACCACCTTTGTAAGCGCCAAGAGCGGCGTTGAACTGCACACGATAACCTAAGTTCGTGCAGACTTCACCCTTATCGTTGACCCAGGTCACACGGAAAGTGAAAATACGATCGGGCTCCACAAGGCGCTCGATGATCTTCGCTTTTTCGAATTCGGGGTGCTCGTTGTACACTTTCTCAATGGAAACCAGGACCTCTTCGACGGCCTGCAAATACTCTTTTTCGCCAGGATGTTTGGCTTCAAGAGCCTTCATGATTTCTTTTACTTTCATTTTTTTGACTTTAATTAAAGGTTTGTTATTTGTGTTAGAAAGCTTGTTTCATTTATAAATCGGTGCAAATTTAGGACTTTTATTTAAACAATTTCAAATTTTGTTGAAATATTTTCTTCACTTCGCACCGTAATTTGTTTTTTTATGGATTATCGTTTTCAAAAACCATCTTTCCTCGCTCATATTCAACGATTTTCGTCACGGTACCATCGGGGTTAAAATAGATTTCCTTTCCGTGCTTGAGGTTGTCAACATACGGGACTTCCAAGCATTTGTAGCCTGATTCCTCATAACCAATCTGTTTCCCTGTGCCCATTTTGTACTCAGCCTTACCCGCCAAGGCACCACTGGGATAGAAGATAAACCATGAACCGTTCATCATGCCGTCGACATACTGGCCTTCTTGGAAAATCTGCCCGTTGTCGTACCATTTCTTTGACTCGCCGTTGAGCTTGCCAGCAAAATAATAGTCTTCCGAGACCAGATTGCCCTTCTCGGAATAGGAACGATAGATACTGTCGCGCAGACCATTTTTATACCAGCATTCTATTTCGAGTGCACCGTTAGAATAAAAACGTTGATAGCGACCGTTGAGGGTGTCATTTTGATAAAAAGCGCGCGTCATCACACGTCCATCGGAGGTGTACCACACGCTTTCACCATTGAGCTTATCGCCGTCATAGCGCAGCTCAGATTTCAGTTGGCCGTTTTCCCAATAGGATTTTTTTATGCCATTGTCGCAGGCAGTCAACACTAAGACGACGAAAAAAAGAACCGCCCAACACGACTTACTCATGGTCGGAAATCTTCTTGAAGGGGTCGATGGGCACCAGTTCAATATTCTCTTTGTCATATTGATAGAGACTCCAATACAGATTCTCCTTGCCATATTCTTCACCCGATTTCAGATAATTTTTGTAATAGAAACGGTAATGGGTATGCAAGAGCGAGGCTTCATAACAATGCAGGCAACCTATCAAGTCCTCATTGCCATACTGCATGAGACCATTGAGAAAATAATAGCCCACATCGTAGCCCTCAAATGCATAGTTCTGCGGTTCGGTGACATACTTGCTTCTGAAACGACGCACAAAACGCTTTACGTCTTCGTCTTGATAATCAACGAAAAAGTCGCTAACATAGATAGCATTCATTTTCAGCAAGTTATCAACCAAAAGCTTTTCATGCTTCTGCCAATCCGAGACGCAAACCAAAATGATGGGGAAACGGTCGGCACTTTTGGTCAAAGCGTTCAAGATTTGGGTTGCAAACACGTTATCGTCGCCATAAGCGATAATCAAGTTGGGGCGCACACCGGAAAGATGCGATTTCAGGGTTCCCATTTCGCTATAGGAATAGCGTCTGACGGAGTTGGGCATCACCACTTTGTCCATGCTGCCGTTTTGGAAATCATCGGTCGAATACACCTGGCCTTCCACATCAAGTGTGGGCACCAAACGGCTACCCATTTCCAAACGCCCACTTTCATCGCGGGCAAAGTTCAAAAACTCGTCACCCGACACGGTAACCTCTTCGTTCACTGCCAGATTCAGATGATGCTCCAATTGATTCAAAAAAACCGTATCTGCAGCTTTTTCACGGCTGACAATGAACACATTGGCATTAGAATAGGAATTCTTCACCAAACTTGAAATGGAGAGAATCATGCCTATGTCGCCAGGCTTCACCTTCACCACATTCGGGCTGTTTTCAATGACCGACTCGCGGGTCGATAAAGGATTGACCATGACAATGCCATTAGCTTTGGCATACTCTTCTATGACGTCAAACGACCTGCCAAAGAAAGGCCCAACTATCAAGTCAAAGTCCTTGCCACGAATCTGCTCCAGAGCCCTCTCTGCCGATGACACGTTGTCGGTCACATCCATGACCGTCAAATCCAACTTCAGACCTTGCTTTTCAAGCGTTTCGGCCGCAATCATAAAACCTTCATAGAACTGCAGGAAAGACATCGAACGCGACTTCTGCGTCTTTTTTGATCTTTCCTTTGAGATGCTCAAGTTATCAATATCATACAGATAAAGAGGCACCATCAAAGCCACATGATAGCGTTTTTGGGCATTTGCCGGGTTGGCAACGCAAACAGGAATATCATTCGCTTCAAAATCGAAATCCAATTGAGGCAAATCAACAGGAGGCTTAGGAGCTTCTACTTCTTCCCCTATTCCCTCTTCTTGGATTTTCTCCGCAACCACCGCTTCCTGTTCCTCATCCATCCAATAAAAATCCGTAATCGGTTGAATGGGAATCAGAACAACTTGATTTTCAAAAACATGAGAACCAACCGAAATATTCTTGGCCCTAAAAGCACTTTCATCTACTTTCCAACGCTTCAAAAGGGATGTCACACGTTCATTTCGCTCGCAATAGTGAACAATGTAATCGTTTTCATTGGCGATTTTTGGTATTTCTATCACCGTTCCGCTCTTTGGATTGTTGCTCAAACCCTCATTAATAGCCTTTAAATCAGCTATATCCACACCAAATTTCTTGGCAATGTCATACAGATCTTCCTTGGGTTGCACCGTATAATACCCTCCAGGTGAAGGCTTAGTCGTATTTGTACCAGGCTTTGGAGTTGGATTGACTTTGGGCGTTTCTGTCCGAACCTCAGGGGCAACTCCATTATCCGAATTCTTTGGCGTGTTTTCCGGCTCCTCTTTTTTGCCTTGAGGTGTGTTTCCATCACCTTTTTCATCCTTCGAATCTTTAGAGCCACCGACTGGGATACCCAGTACCATCCCAACCTTCATGCCATTTTTCAGGTCAGGATTATACAACATGATTTCATCTGCTGAAATCTGATAAGCCTCGGAAATCTGTTCCAGCGTCTCGCCCGCTTTCACATCATGCAGATAATAATCCTTGTCATTGAATCTTATCTTCGGGGTGTCTTCAGGATTGATTGCTTTTACTTGAACCGTATTGGATTCATCCTCAACCACATTACCAGGCTCTTTTATTTGTTCTTCCTCTTTTTCCTTTGCAGCAACCTCATCCTGCTTCAAATTCGGTTCAGATTTAGGCTCTTCTTTAGGACCTGATTCAAACTTAGGATCTTCTTTAGGTAAAGGGACAGTATCCGCTTTAGGCTCAGTTTTTGGTTTCACCTCTGGTTTTGGTTTCGGCTTCACTTTTATAGGAACGATAAGATATTGTTCCGCCTGTAAGCCCTTTTCGACAGAAGGATTCAGTCTTGTCAATTCTTCAACCGACACCTTATAAGCTTTTGCAATGCCAATAAGAGTCTCGCCTTTAGTTACATGGTGCTTATAATACTTCTTCCCTTTGACAGTAACCGTTTTATAACTTACGGTTGTCTTCTTTTGAGCCTGAATAGAAGGAGAAAACACCAGTAATCCGAAAAAGAAAATGAATACGACAAAAAGCTTATTCTTCATGATATAGTGTTTTTATTTGATACCCAATTATTCCCATTCGATGGTCGCCGGCGGCTTCGACGAAATGTCGTAGCACACGCGGTTGACACCTTTTACCTTATTAATAATATCGTTCGACACCTTGGCCATGAACTCGTATGGCAGATGCACCCAGTCGGCGGTCATGCCGTCGGTTGAGATGACTGCACGCAAGGCGATAGTGTATTCGTAGCTTCTCTCGTCACCCATCACGCCGACCGACTTCACGGGCAGCAGTATTGTGCCTGCTTGCCAGATGCTGTCGTAAAGGTTGTCGGCCATTTCGTTCGGGTAGGACGCACTCGGCAACTCACAAGGCCAATTGCGCAAACCTTTGATGAAGATGTCGTCGGCATCGCGGAGGATGCGGAGTTTCTCTTCCGTGACTTCACCCAAAATGCGAATGCCCAGACTCGGTCCCGGGAAAGGATGGCGGCCAATCAATTCACGCTTGATACCCAAGGCACGACCCACGCGACGCACCTCGTCCTTGAACAAGGAACGTAACGGTTCCACAATCTTCAGGTTCATCTTCTCAGGCAGGCCACCCACGTTGTGGTGCGACTTGATTTTGCAGCTCGGACCGTTGACGCTCACGCTCTCAATGACATCGGGATAGATGGTACCTTGCGCCAACCAGCGTGCGCCTTCAATCTTCTGTGCCTCGGCGTCAAACACGTCGATAAACGTGGAGCCGATGGCTTTACGTTTGGCCTCAGGGTCAGTGACGCCTTTCAGTTTCTCAAGGAACAACTTCCCTGAATGCACACCTATGACATTCAAGCCCATCTCCTTGTAGGAATCAAGCACTTCCTCAAACTCGTTTTTGCGCAGCAAGCCGTTATCGACGAAGATACAAGTCAGGTTCTGCCCTATCGCCTTGTTGAGCAACACAGCAGCCACGGTGCTGTCAACGCCTCCAGAGAGGCCTAAGATGACCTTGTCGTCACCCAATTTCTGTTTCAGGCTTGCCACGGTGTTGTCGATAAAGGAGTCGGGGGTCCAGTCGCCTTTGCAGCCACAGATGCCCAAGGCAAAGTTGGCCAGCATCTTTGGTCCTTCCTTAGTATGGAACACTTCAGGATGGAACTGCACGGCATAAGTCTCCTCTCCGTCAATCTTATAGGCGGCATTTACTACATCATCGGTCGAGGCGATGATTTTCGCGTTGGTGGGCAGTTTGGCAATCGTGTCGCCGTGGCTCATCCACACCTGGCTGGTCTTGCTAACCCCTTTAAACAAAGGAGAAGTCTCATCCATCACCGTCAGCATGGCCCGACCGTATTCACGGGCAATGGAGCCATTGACCTCGCCACCGAAGTGCTGAGAGATGAACTGCGCACCATAGCAAATGCCCAACAGGGGCAGTTTACCCTTGATGCCTTCAAGGTTGGCAAAAGGCGCCTTCTCATCACGCACGGAGAATGGACTACCGCTAAGGATCACGCCCTTGACGTTGGGACCGATGGCAGGGATTTTATTAAAAGGATGGATTTCGCAATACACATTCAGTTCGCGGAGGCGACGACCGATAAGCTGGGTCACCTGCGAGCCAAAATCAAGAATGAGGATCATTTCTTGCATAAACGAAAATTTTGGCAAAAATAAGACTTTTTCTCAACAAAAGTCCGTATTTTTGCCAAAAAGAATCAAAGTATGCTTTATTATCTCCTTCTCTTCGCTATCGCAATTCTGCCCGTCGTCCTTCTGATGATTTTCATCTACCGTAAGGACAAATACCAACAAGAGCCCATCAAATCGCTCATCAAGGCTTTTATCGGCGGCATGATTGCCATCCCCTTGGACATCATGATCGTTTTAGGCATAAATAAAGTTTTAGGAGGGACAACCCTTGCAAACACAGTGTTTTTCTCCGCGTTTTTGGAGGCTGGCATCCCAGAAGAGTTGTCCAAGTTTCTCATTTTCATGATTTTCATCTGGAATGACAAGAACTTCGATGAATACTTCGACGGTATTGTCTACGCCTCTTTCATTGGGTTAGGCTTTGCCTGCGTGGAGAACATCGAATACGTATTCAACTATGGCTTCCAAACCGGTGTGGTACGCGCATTGCTCTCTGTTCCAGGGCATTTCCTGTTTGGTGTGTTGATGGGCCATTTCCTCTCATTGGCGAAATTCCATCCTGAAAAACGTGGCACCTACATCCTTACTGGAGTATTACTCGCCATGCTTGCCCACGGGCTGTTTGACTGGCTGCTGATGGTGGCCAACGTCATGCCCGTTATCGGTGGCATCATTTACATCGTCTTCATCTGGGGCGACATCAAACTTTGGAAACTCGGCCTGAAATACATCGAAAAACAACAGGAAAACTCGCGGAGACAAGCCCAAGAAGCAAAGGCAGCCAATTTGGAATACCAAATACGAGAGGCCATCAAAGGCTACGACTCGGAATACAAACGAATCGACTGGAACGCGGGCAACAGGCCTTGATTCGGGCAAGCCTTTCCACTCAAAAAGTTTGTAATCGCGATCCCTAACCTCCTCATTATCAATATTACCTTTTAGGAAAAGTTTGTAAGCCCTTGACAAACTGCTTTTGCCATGTGTGGAAGTCGTAATTTTGCACCATCAAACCAAACACGTTACGTCATGAGAAAAAAGAATCTCCTTTGGTCGTGCCTGCTCCTAATGACAAGCTTGACTGCCATGGCTCAGGAAACAGAGCCGAAAAACGGATGGCATCACAATCTGTATGTTCAAGTCGGGCCGAAATTCACTGCCCACCTTTCACCCAACCTCGAGCCATTCAGGCCAACGGGCGGCTATGGTGCCTACATCAATGTGGACAGCCGAATGAGGACTTACCAAGCCTCCACCCGCTACGAAATTGGCAGCCCAAACTATCACTGGGCCCTTCGTACCGGACTGCAATACAGCTTCAACTACAAACGCATCGGCTACAAACAAGCCGAAGAGAAATTCCATCCTGCAGGCTATGTCGACAACCAATGGTATTATTTTGAAGTGGACAACGAGCAGCAGCTGGAATACCTAAAAGTAAAAGGCATTGAGCAATATTCCCACTACCTTGGCATCCCAATCGAACTCCGCTATTATTTCAACTCCGGCCTCGAAACCTTCAGGATGTACCTCGCCGCCGAAGCCGATGTTGACTTCCTCGTTGGC
>JAEEGL010004195.1_pt1 | contig 36305 bp, 31 predicted proteins | sample 9134231 | NCBI WGS metagenome assembly JAEEGL01 (sample SAMN16246548, study PRJNA631951) | gut metagenome | biome: gut microbiome; feature: rumen; material: fiber-attached | host: Bos | place: Iran: Karaj | collected 2018-10
AACTGCGATGAGTAAACTGGAGCTTTTGGCCGAAGCACTGGAATACGTGGAACAGCACCTGCAGGAAGACCTCCACACGGAGGATCTTGCCGCGGCCTGCTACTGTTCCAAATCCACAATTGAAAAGTTATTCCGACAAATTAATCACATATCCGTGCGGGACTACGTGATCCGCAGGAGAATGACGAAAGCCGCACGCACGCTGATAGAATGCCCTGAAATGAATCTGTTGGACATTGCGCTTGCCTATGGCTATTCAAGCAACGAGGCGTTCACGCGGGTCTTCTGTCAGACCTGGAACTGTTTACCGTCCAAGTACCGCGAAAACAAGCGCGTACTGGAGTTATTCCCAAGGGTTCGCGTTCCCTTGGAATCAGGAGAGGAGAAATTTATGAGTAGATTGAAATTTGATATCAGTGAATTATATGATCTTTTTCAGAGCAGAAAGAATTGTTGGTTTGTATGCTGCGACATCAACCATCTCGTGCCCATCAACGAGATTTCCCATAAGGCCGGCGATCTTGCGATCTTAGAGAGCCTGCACAGAATGGAGGCCGTAGCCGGCAATGACGACGTTATTTTCCGCATTGGCGGAGACGAGTTTGTACTCCTTACGAACAGCGAGGACGAAGCTTATGCCAAGAGCCTGGCAGAGCAGATCCTTTCCCACAATGGCGAACCCATCGATTTCGAAGGCCGGAAGATCCCGCTGTCCCTTTACGCAGGCATCGTAACGCTTGGCAAGAAGGTTGGCCGTTACAGCGAGATGTTCACCGAGCTACAGACCGTGATCATGCAGGCAAAGTATGACGCCGACAAGAAGAACTAATGGTTTACAAAAACAAATCCTTTACAAGCAAAACAGGGGAGACGGTTTGTGCCGTCTCCCCTGTTATTCCGGCAGAGTCGGTGAAGAAAAGGCCTCCCCGCCGTCAATATTATAGATCACGAAGAAGGGCAAAGCATCCGGTTCCTTTGCATTCCAGGTCCAATCCGCACTTCCGCGAATCCAAAAAACCACTTCGCAGGGAAGCTCCGAGACGGGACATCCGGGAAGATATATGATCAGTTCGTCCGCGTTATCCAGACCATAGGGCTCCGTCGTCATATAGCGGATTCTGTCCTTCACGTACGTTTCTCCCGGCTCAGGATAAGAAATCTCCTCCACCCTGCAGACGTAAGCGTATGGATTCAATTTCAGAGGAAAACCACATTTCCCCTGAAACTCGCATATGGAATGATCCGCATCATAGTTGTCGTCCGCCGACATATTGACGTCCAGGTATTTTCCGGTAAAGCTGCCGTCCGCCTTGAGAGACAAGGTGGTTTGCCAACCACCGGCGCCGCTGGCAAAAAGAAATTCATCCGGGAATTTGGAGAATAACGTTTCGTCCGGTTTCACTCCCATGTCTTTTGCCTCTGGCCTGTTTCCCACCGTAATCTCAAACGAAAGATTGGATATACCCGTCCCCAAAGGCGGCTGAATGTTATTTATGCGGTCTACGACCCACCTGCCGCCATCCACGCTCTCATAATGGCAGTCCAGACAGACAAATCTCTCCTGTCCGTCCGTTGCAAAAATGGGCCTGGTAAAGCGTACCTCCACGGTGCCAAGTACCTTTTCTACCTTGACGGAAATAAAGGCACCCTCGGAAAAACTCTTTGGATATGCTTCCTCATATTGAACCTTTGGATTACTTCCATAGGTCAACCGGTCACTGAGTGGTTCCCACTTTCCGTCTTGGAGCCTTAACAGCGTCAGCTTCCCCGGCCAATTATAGGTACTGCCAAGGGGGCTGCTTTGTAACAGGATCACTTCCTCTTTCCCGTCTTCATCCACGTCCGCAGCTTTAGCCTGTGTTGAGATCAGTTCCACGGATTGCAGCGTTATTTCCGGCACGGAAGCGCCTTGCAAATTCGCCTGAACTGTGGTTTTTCCGGAAGGCTCATCTTTAATGCTTACCGTTTCGGGGGTTCCGTCTCCATCCAGATCTGCATTTATGGTCTGCGTCCTCTCCCCAAATGCCGCGCCAGGCCCCGCACCATTCCCGGCGCCGTCCGGTCCCTGGCCGTCTGCGTCAGATTTCCGGCCTTCTCCTTCTGCTGTCACGGCTGGATTTTCTTCACCTTTTCCCGGATCCTCTCCTTGATTCTTAAGTACCTTCGCCAGACAAACAATGCCAACTACCGCGAGCAAGAGTATTCCCGCCGCCATAATCCAAAAGATTGGCTTTTTATCATTAGACTTATTCTTTTCCGTCATGATCCCTGCCTCCCAAAGGTCCAAATATTATCAGCCTATTTCTCGCGGTGCTCCTCGATCAGTTTCTTTAGTTCTTTTACTTCCTTCTTTGTCAATTTCCTTCCGCCAAGAAAAGCAGTGAAAAAGCTTAGAAAAGAGTTATCGAAGGTACGCTCCAGAAAATACTCTGTTTCCTTTTCCTGCGCTTCCTTCTTTGGAATCAACACGCTGACCACGGCATCATCATTTTTGATAAAGCCCTTTTCACAGAGCTTCTTGATTTCCGTATAGGTCGTTGACTTTTTCCAACCCAATCTTTCCTGACATAATTTCACAAGCTCACCGGAATTCACCGGCGCGTTCTCCCATACGATACACATAAAGCGATAATCGCTGTCACAAAGCTTTGCGTATTCCATGACGTTCTGCCAGTCCTTTCTTTTTCAATCCTTTTTCTTCCAATTCTTTAATTCGTCTGTCATCTCCGGAATTCTTTAAATATCCGTTTGTCGAAAAAGGACTATAATCATAGACCATTTTTAGTCTATAACTATAGTCCCACATTTGTCAAGTATTTTTCTTTTGACATTTCTTCGCCGTTGTCATACACTATGCTTACGTAATTCCAAAGATTACGGAAACTCGAATCTCGTGCAAATCATCACGTCGTAAACATAATGGAGAATTGACAACATGAAAAAACTAATATTTATCGCTATGATCTGTCTGTTGACCGCCTGCAGCAACGGTAATGCAACCGAACCCAGTGGTGGCAGCCCCGCAGCTTCTGAATCCGCCGGGTCCTCTTCCATCGCGGAGTCTACCCCTGCCTCATCCGCAAGCGATGAAGGTACTGCGTCGGCGCAAAGCTCCGAGGATGCCTCAACTGAAAAAACGGACACCGAGATCACTTCCGCTCCCACCACCAATGCAGAGCTTTACGCTCTCTTCGTGCAAGAGTGGAAAAAGGGCGACGTTACCAGCATGTACGCTTATTCTTCCGACATTCTCAAATCCATGTTTGACGAAGAGGCATTTCAATTTATGTTCTGCGGGAATTTCCCGGTCTTCGGGAAGATCAAGAGCATAGAAAATGAACAGGTATTGGGAAAAGAAAACAATGGAAGTTATTGCGGTACCTTGGTGTTTGAAAATGCGAAGGCAGATTTTCAGCTTGCCTTGGATCACCTTCAGATTTCCGGATATTATTATGACCTGCGCATTGAAAAGCCTTTTGACGTCACGCTGGACAATGGCGTTACGGAACATTATTTCCCGTTGCAAAGCGGAGATTTTACTTTGAACGCCGCATACGTAAAGGCTTCGCAGGAAAATGCACCGACGGCCCTTCTCATTCCTGGCTCCGGACCGTCTGATTACAATGAGACCATTGGTATCCTTCCCACCTTCCAGGACCTGTCGCGGGGGCTTGCAGAAAAAGGCATCTCTTCCCTTCGGATCGAAAAGAGAACCTTTCATTTTGCCTCAGAATGTAAGAATACGGACACTCTGGAAGAAGAATACTTTACGGATTTGAATTCCGCGATCTCCTGGTTGGAAAGCGAGCATCCTTCCAGTGAACTCTGGTATTTGGGACACAGTCTGGGCGTCAATATTGCCGCAGAGCTCATAGGCCGCCACCCTGCAAAGGGATTGATCCTTTGGAACGGAACGGCAAGACATCTTGCAGACGTCGCCGCTGACCAATATGCTGAGCAGGCTCCTGCCGTTGCTTCCATGTACCGCGGAATGGCTGAAAATGCGGCGGCCGTTACGGAAGCTTCGGCGAAGGGAACGAACTACTTCTCCTGCCCCGACTACTATTGGGCTTCCTACAATAAGCTGACGACCCTGAAATCCATCAGAAACGCCCACGTACCCACGCTGATCCTCAATAGTCTCCTGGATCGCCAGATTTATGAGGCTGACCGTGATCTGTGGCAGGATTCGTTTGGCAAAGATGATTTCGTGAAAATCCGCGTCTTTGATGATCAGAGTCACGTAGGATATAAAATTGATGCAAAGACCTCAAATTACTATCAGTTGGCTGAATTTCCGGAAGAACTAACGGATGAGATTGCAGACTTTATTTTGAAGCAGGCCACGCCTTAGGCCATGCATCTGCACAAAAAATAAGCGCATTGCACGCACCGCACTGCGCTTATTTTCTTGCCCAAAACAAAAATAACGGAGCATCACTCAGGTCATGCTCCCGCAAAACCCTCTTACCGACCTCTTCATCCGCCCCCCACTCCGAAAAGCCTGCCTCCTTGGCAAGAATTCCGTCCCACTGCGGTCTGTGGTGCCTGCTGGCAGGCATGGCCAGCGTGATCCCGGCATTTTCTTCACTCAGTTCCTTTGTGATCCCGATATGCCCATACACGTCCTTCGGCTTCACCCAAGATTCCTTCTGATTATGATTGCGGACGTTGTCTGCATAATTCGCGTCGAAATTTAGAAGAATCCCTCCGGGCCTTAAGAGCCTGTACCATTCATTGTATGCTTTCCCGGGATCAGGAAGCGTCCAGGTCACGTTCCTCGTTACGATCACGTCGAAGCTTTCCTCTGCAAAGTCTGTCTCCTGAACGTCCATTTGCAGAAAGCCTGCATCGACCTTAAACAGTTCAGCTGTTTTCCGTGCTTCCTCCAGCATGGATGCCGTTAGGTCAATCCCCGTCACTCGGTGGCCCTCCCTGCCAAGCAGTACGGCAAAATAACCCGTTCCCGTTCCCGCATCCAATACGTCCAGCGCTTTGCCGCAGGGAATTCTCGCATTTAATTCTGCGCTCCAGCGGTCGCTGATCTCATCATGCAGCTCATTCAGTCGGATGGCATTAAAATCTTTTGTCCGGATCGTCCAATATTTCTGAACGCGCTCTCTTACGTCCTTCACTTCCATCACCGATTCGATCAGCTTTTGGGTATAGGCTTCCTTGGGTTCATGGATGATCTGCCGCGCGTCACCCTCTTCCACGATAACGCCGTCCTTCATGACAAGGATCCGGTCGCACAGATTACTTACCACCGCAAGATCATGCGACACAAACAAGGCGGAGGTTCCCGTGTCCCTGCAGATTCCGGAAAGAAGCCGCAGAATCTGCGCCTGATTGGAGACGTCGAGTGCGCTTGTGATCTCATCGCAGAGCAGGATCTCGGGATGAACCGAAAGCGCCCTGGCGATCGCAAATCGTTGGCACTGTCCGCCGCTAAGATTTCCGGGCCTGCGCTCCATGAGCTCTATTGACAGTCCTACGCGCTCAGAAAGCTCATTTAAGTCTGGTTTTTCCGCCCTTCCAAGAAGACTGTTTGTCGTCTCCCGGATGGAATCCGCAATGGTTCTTCTCGGATGAAAGGAAGCCACTGCATCCTGAAAGATCATCTGCATCCTGCGGTAATCATCCTTTGTGCGCTTGGCGGACAAGGGCTTCCCGTCAAGAAGAATTTCTCCCGCATCCGGCTTTTCGAGTCCGCTGACAAGCTTAAGAAGCGTCGTCTTTCCGCTCCCGCTCTCTCCGACAATTCCCAGGATTTCACCTTTTTTTAGAGAAAAACTAACTCCCTTCAGCGCCTGATTTACTGCCTGTTTGTCGCCATATGTTTTTGAAAGATTCTTTATTTCTAGAATCATAGCGTTCCTCCAAGCTTAGGAATTGCCGCGATCAGGCTCTTTACGTAATCATGCCGAGGATGATTTAATATCTCATCTGCCGTCCCCAGTTCGATAAGCCTGCCCTGATGCATTATCCCAATACGGTCAGCCAGAAAACCCGCCATTGCAAGATTGTGCGTCACTATGATCTGAGAAATGCCGCTCTCGTCCCGAAGCTTCTTTAATTCCTGTGCCACCTGAAGCTGGATGGTAGCATCCAGGGCACTGGTAGGCTCATCGCAAAGCAGGATTTCCTGACCTGACAGCATGGCCAACGCAAGTGCCATACGCTGATTCATTCCGCCGCTGAGCATGTACGGGCATTCGCTCAGTAATTTCTCCGCATCCTTCAGATCCACTTTTTCAAACGCATCCCTTACCTGCCGCATAAAAGAAGCCTTCTCATAGATCCCGTGGCTCTTTAGCGTTTCAATAAACTGCTTTCCGTATGGGCGGATTGGGTTGAAGGCCGCACCGGGACTTTGAAACACCATGCCCATTTTTCTGGTGCAAAGCTTATGACGCTTCTTGAGAGAGAGAGATGACAATTCTGTTCCCTCTAACCGGATCTCTCCCGACTTCAATTGAATCTCCGGTGATGAGATCAGCGCCTTTAACACCGTACTTTTCCCGCTTCCGCTTTCTCCTGCAAGACAAAAAATCTCACCGCGCTCCAACGTAAAGGATAAATCCTCTATGATGTTTTTCTCTCCGTACCCGGCGGTCAGGGAAAGGATTTCCAAGACTGTTTCCTTCTTCATTCTTTCCCTCCCACTTCCAGATAGTCCCTGAGGCAATCGCCAAGATAATTAAAGATCATGACCGTCAAAACCGTGGCCGCTGCAGGCGCAAATACGGCCCATGGCGCAAGCTGCACGTAGGATCTCGACAAATTGATCATGCTACCCCATTCTGCCTGCGGTTCCGTTACGCCAATGCCAAGAAACGAAAGACCTGCAATGCCGATCATCATCACTCCGATCTGTGTTGTCGCATTTACGATCAGGGGTCCAAGCATGTTTGGCAACAGCGTCTTTACCATGATTGTAAAGGCATTACATCCCGAAAGCTTTGCCGCCTGTACGTAGGGCTCTTTTTTGAGCGAAAGAACCTGCGCCCTTGCAAGACGCGCATAGATTGTCCATCCCGTGATTCCCATTGCCAGCATGGCATTCCCCATTCCTCCGCCCAAAATGCCTGCGACGGCAATGGCGATCACCATCTGCGGGAATGCCAGCATGACGTCTGCCAGACGCATGATCAGACTGTCTGCCACGCCCTCAAACCATCCGGCGATTAGTCCCAAAACCGTTCCTGCGACAAACGTGATCATCACCAGCGAAACAGCAGAAAATATAGAGGTTCTGGCCCCCATAAGAACGCGGGAGCAAATACACCTCCCATAGCGGTCCGTTCCCATGGGAAACTCCTTACATGGCGCCTGATTCATGACTTTGGCTGACGTTGCGAAAGGATCATTGGGGCACAAAAGCGGCGCGAGCAGACTTAAAATGATCAGGAAGCCCGCAAGTGCCAGGAAGATCCAGAGCTTTGTTTTCAAGTGCGATAAAGGTATTTTTCTCTTTTTCAAGTCCGTTTCCTACCTTTCCCGCAATCTTGGATCGATAAAATGATAGCTGATATCCGTGATCAGATTTACGGTCACGTAAATGGCACAGGTCAGGAGCACAAATCCCTGGATCACCGGATAATCCCGGTTGGTAATGGCATCCATCGCGAGCTTCCCAAGCCCCGGCCAGCGGAAAATCGTTTCGATCACGACGCTTCCGCCAAGAAGCGTTCCGACGGATAATCCAACGATTGTCAAAATATTGATGGACGCATTGTGAAAAACGTCCCTTAACACGTAAAACTCCTTGACGCCTCTTGCCCTTGCACCCGCTACAAATGGTTTACCCAGCTGTTCAAGGAATTCCGCGCGAAACTGCCTTACAAACCTGCTGATGATTGGTATGGACAGCGCAAGACAAGGCAGAATCAGCCCGCGCACGCTCTTATCTGCCACCACGGGAAGCAGCTTTGCCCTGACACATATAAAATAAATCAAAAGCACGGAAATCAAAAAGTTGGGAATGGAATTTCCAACAAAACTGATCAGCCGGATCCCGTGATCAAATACGGAATCCTTTTTCAGCGCCGCCAGAAATGCCAGTGGCACCGCAGCCAGCAGGGACAGCAAAATACTTACGACCATTAGGATTGCCGTATTCTTTAGACCCTTCCATAGCTTTTCCGCAACCGGAAAGCCGTCCTTAAAGGAAACGCCGAGATCAAAGCGCATCGCATGGAGCATCCAGTCGCCGTACTGAATGAAAAACGGCCGGAGCAATCCCATGTTCTCCCTTGTCTGCATCAGCACTTCTTCCGAGACCGCCACGCCTTGCGCGGAAAGCTTTTTCGAAGCCGCGTCTCCCGGCGTCAGATACATTAAGAGAAAGGTGAGAAAGCTGACTGCCAACATGATCCACGCCAAATGAAGCAGGCGCTTTCCTACGTACTTAATCATTAGCTTCCTCTCCTTTCTCCTGCCAGATTTTTTTGCGCTCTTTACTTGTTTACGTCCGTATCCGCGCTGACTCCGTAAAAGTCAAAGGGACAATTCTCCGCAATGCCAGTAACTCCCTTAGCCGTAACCGTCGTCTTGTTGAATAGGCCAACGTAACCAAAGGCATTGTCGTCTATGCTCATCTGAACGATCTGGTTTGCGAGCTTCGCACGCTGATTAACGTCAGTTTCATACTGTAACTGATCGATCAGATCCTCACACTTCTGGTTTGCAAAACCTGCCAGCGCCCACTTGCTGCCTTTTCTGAACAATGCGTCGCAACAGTAATAAGGGTCGCCTGACTTATCTGCGATCATGCAATATAGCGCTACGTCATATTCTCCGGTTGCTACGTAAGTGCTGTCAGGATCTTCCTGTACGTTCAAAACAGCCTTGATGCCGACGTTCTTAAACTGATCCTGCATCAAAACGGCGATGGAATCCAGTGAACGGGCTGCATAATAGCCAATGCTCAGGGTCAGCGTCTCACCGTTCTTTGCATAATAGCCGTCAGATCCCATCACGTAACCGTCTTCCTCCAGCAGGCTCTTTGCCTTTGCAGTATCTACGGCCGGCTTCGTTACCTTTCCATAAGGAGCTGCCGCACTAAAAGGTCCTACTGCAGGCGAAACCGTTCCGCCAAGGAAATCTGCGATGGAATTTACGTCCACCGTCAGATTGACTGCCTGTCTTACTTTATCATCCAAACGGTTCTTGTTCAATACGTAAAACTGAAGTCGCGTTGCCGGGATCTCCGTGAGCACGTAAGATGCGGGATCCGCTGCCAAGATCTGTTTTGCAGCTGCAGTAACGCTGGTATATCCGTCAATGTCACCGGCCTGCATTGCATTTAGCTTCGTCTCGTCATCCTGCATGTAATAAAACGTAGCGCCGTCAAGCTTTACTTCGCCATTCCAATAAGCCGCGTTTTTCTCTACGACCACAGTACCTTCCGGCTCAAAGGATTTGATCACAAAGGGTCCGGTGCAGACGGGAGCGTTGTCAAAATCCGTCGTATTGTCAAGATCCATGATGCCAAGCTCCGGCGCGGTAAGGTCGCTGAGCATCGTCGGATAAACGTCCGGCGTCGTGATCTTTAAGGTTTTCTCGCCCTCCGTCGCATACGCGAAGCTAGCCAGGTAGGCAAATCTCTCATTCTCCTTCGCTGCGCGCCGGAGATTGCGGCTCACCATGTCGGCAGTCACGGGCGTTTTGTTGGAAAACGTCGCGTCTGCAATCTGGAACGTCCAAGTCCTACCATCCTCACTCACGGAATAGTCCTTTGCCAGAAGCGGTTTGATCGACATGTCGTCTGACACGCGGAATAAGGTCTCTGACACTCCGTAAATGGAGGTATACCATCCGTAATAATCCTTGTGTACGTCCAAACTGGTATAGCAGAAGCTCTCGGCAAGCCTGATCAGCTTCGGCTCCGCATTGGCACCCTGAACTCCCTGCGCGCCCTGTCCGCTCTGACTCCGTCCTCCCTGCCCCTGCGCGGAAGATTCCTCAGAAGCCTTGCTGCATGCCGTCATTGCAAACAAAAGGCACAGTATTACCAACAACTTACTGAATTTCGTTATCTTTTTCATTTTTATTTTCCTCATTCTTTATTTCCGTATGATCCCGTTGATGCTCTCCCCACCGGCGCCCACGAATCCGTTCATGACTGCTCCCATGCGGCTCGTCGGTTTATTCCTGTTTTTTCACGGCGTGAAGCATGTAGAGCGGCGTGGCTCCGTACGTCACCTTCTCTTTTTCACTCCATAATTCCTCCGTCACGTCCCTTTCAAAAGAGATTTCTTCAAACGGAAGCTGGTGGAGAATGCCGCAGTCAAAGTCCGGACGAATCGCGCTTCCAAAGACCTGATACTCCGGCGGATCCAATTCGCTGTCAATATATTCATAGGATCCGTCATGGGTAAAGCCTTTTGCATATTGCTCCAGACATTGTTTTTCCCTGCGGATGGCTTCCTCCCGGACGGGTCCCGGCTGATAGGGCAGATGCCAGTTTGCATCAAAGATCAGCAGCACGCCGCCCGGCTTTAGCACGCGGTTCCATTCACCGTACACCTTTAGGTGTTCCCGGATCGTATGGGTCACGTTGCGCGAAATGACCAGATCAAAGGTATTGTCCCCAAAGGGCAGTCTTCCGAAGTCTCCTTTGATCAGCTGAGGGCTTACGCCTTGCAAAAGCGCATTTTCGCGCGCATGTCCCAGCATGCGTTCCGATCCGTCGATTCCCGTCACGTCATGCCCTTCCTTCGAAAAAAGCACGCAAAAGAACCCTGGGCCACATCCTGCATCCAGAATGCGCAAAGGGTTCCCTGCCGGGGCATTTGCCTTGATCCGTTCAAGCCACTTGGCGGGCCGATCCGTAAGCAATTCTTCTCTTACGTATTTGTTGTAATTGTCGGCCCGAATGTTCCACGTCTCATTAATTTGTTCTTGCGTGAGCATGATAGTTCACCTTGGGTCTGCACCTCGCAAGGACTTTGCTCCCTTCTGGTCACGGTCATCCGCGCGCGGTGTTTTCCAATCCGTCAAGTTCGTCTCCGACAGCAGGCTCTTCTGATCAAGCTGCCAAAAGGCTGTTTATTTCACGTTTCCTTAGCTTTCTAGCCTTGTATTCTCCCCCTTACGCCTTCAGGCGTTCAAATTCTCCCTTGCCTCCCAGAGACTGATGCCTTGTTCCCTTGCAATTCTGGCAAGATCCTCAAACTCTGCTTTTTCCCGCTTCGTGCCATAGCCTTCGGAAATCTTTCTGTGAATGGTTCCTCCCGGCGTCTCCACGGTTTCAACGCTTCTGCTTAGCACGTAACGCTTCATGGCACATTCACGGATGCCGATTGTGGTCGTGTGTTTGAATATGGCTTCCACGATCCCTTCCTTTTTCTCTTCCGTACATAACGTACGAATTAGGATACCGGGGCGATTCTTTTTCATGCCGATGGGAACGGTATATACGTCCCTTGCTCCCGCCTCAAACAAGCGCTCCATGGCAAATCCGATCTCCTCACCCGTCATGTCATCCACGTTGCAGCTAAGCTCAAAAATGTCTTCGCGGTCAACCTGCTTCCTGCAGGCTTCTTCGCCTTGTCCTCCCGCGGTAACCTCTGTTTCACCCAATATGGCCCTGACACAATTTGCCGCCTCAAAATCCTTTTTTCCCATGCCGTAGCCGATGGCATTGACGCGCATGGCCGGCATGCTGCCGAACTTCGTGGCAAAATGCTTTAGAAGTGCCGCTCCCGTAGGCGTGCAAAGTTCTCCGCGAATGCTTCCACCATAGATTGGCACGTCCCTCAGGATCAAAGCCGTCGCAGGAGCAGGTACGGGGAGAATGCCATGCGCACAATGCACCTGGCCACTTCCCACGTGGACGGGCGAGACAATAATCTCACTGGGCGCGAGCTTATCTATCAAAAGGCATACCGCCACAACGTCTGCAACGGCATCCATGGTGCCTACTTCATGAAAATGAATCTCCGTAACGGGCTTGCCATGCACCTGGCTTTCCGCTGCCGCGATCAGCCCGTAAACCGCCATCACGTCATCCTGCACTTTCTGCGGCAAATGCAGATGATCTCTTACAATATGCTCTATGTCGCCCATGGACGCATGGTGATGACCGTGATGATGGTCATGACCGTGATCATGGTCGTGATCGTGGTGATGGTCATGGTCGTGATCATGGTCATGGTCATGGTCGTGATCATGGTCGTGACTCTCCTCTTCCTCACCATGGATGGTGACGCGCATATGCGTACCCGTAATCCCACATTTTACGGAAGCTTCCTTCTGATACTTGACGCCAGGAATTCCAAGCTCATTTAGCTCTTCCAGGAATCCATCCGGATCCGGTAACAGCTCCAGTAATGCAGCCGTCAACATGTCACCGGCTGCTCCCATACCACAGTCCACGTACAAAGCTTTCATATGCGTCCTCCTTTTCTGCTCCTTACTACCGCCTGAAACTCCATTTGGTCTTTTGGGCGGTACTGTTCTTGCTCCTCACTACCGCCTGAGCTTCCATTTGATTTTTCGGGCGGTATTATCTGCCTTCCGGGCGGTACAATTGACCTTGTCCGCAGCTACGGGCGGATCAGGTTCCGGGCAAATTGCCTCAGACAGATTCACTTAACGTTTCGGATGGTTGATCATGCTTGCAAGATATCCCGCACCGAATCCATTATCAATATTAACCACGGAAACACCGCTCGCACAGGAATTCAGCATGGACAAAAGTGCGGAAAGTCCGTGGAAGGATGCGCCATATCCAACGCTGGTCGGAACTGCGATCACGGGACAATCCGCAAGACCACCGATCACGCTGGCAAGCGCACCTTCCATCCCCGCAATGGCAATGATCACGTTGGCATTCATAATGTCATCCAAATGCGCCAGCGTGCGGTGTAATCCCGCCACTCCGACGTCGTACAGGCGGACCACTTCATTTCCCAGAACCGTCGCGGTGACCGCCGCCTCCTCTGCTACCGGAACGTCACTGGTCCCGCCGGTGGCAACGACAATCCTTCCAAGGCCACTTGCCTTGGGGATTTCACCGATCACGCCGCAACGCGCCTCTTCAAAATATTGCATCGGATGCGTCTTTGTCACGATCTCGGAACTTTCCTTCGATAATCTCGTGATCAGGATTGTATTTTGTCCGTTCCTGCGCATCACGTCCGCTATGCCGGTGATCTGCTGCGGTGTTTTCCCTGCTCCATAGATCACCTCAGCCGCACCCTGGCGGAGCTTTCTGTGCATATCCACCTTCGCATAGCCGATGTCTTCAAAGGGCTTTTTCTTTAATTCCAAGAGCGCTTCCTCTACGGAAACGGTACCATCCTTGATTCCCTCTAATAATCCGCGAATATCCTCGTCCATACGTTCACCTCTGCCTCCCACGTTTCTGCCTCTTCCATCCGAATCTTGCGTCATCTGACTTCCAGATCCAGTGAAACCGTTACGTAGTATTTCTTCAACTCGTTTAAAATCTCCGCCCTGTGCTTTGCCAATTTCTCCCACTGTGCTTCCGGCAATTGGATCCTGGCGTGCCCCTCACGCGAACGGACCCGGAAATCCGTAAATCCCAGGGAGAATAAGTACCCTTCCGCAGCTTCCGTGGCAGCAAGTTTTTCCTTGGTGATGACCTCTCCCGTGGGGATTCTGGTCGCAAGACAGGCATAAGCCGGTTTGTCCCAGGTAAAGAGTCCTGCCTCCTTCGAAAGCTGACGGATCTGCGATTTCGTAAGATTGCATTCCCGTAGCGGCGACCTGACGGACAACTCCTTCAGCGCTTTCATTCCGGGCCTGTCCCCCGCGTCATCAGAGGCATTTGTCCCATCCAGCAATACCTGAAATCCATCCTCCCTCGCCGCGTTCCATATGGCTCCAAAAATTCCCTGCTTGCAAAAATAACAGCGGTTTGCAGGATTCTCCTTTACGCCAGGCACGTTCAGGGCACTGATCTTCAACACCCTGACGTCAGCGCCAATTTCGCCGGCAAGCCTCATGGCGTCCTCATATTCAAACCGTGGCTGGAACTCCGCGGCTACGTAATACGCCCTGACTTCCTTCGCATATTGCAGCGCCGCCCATAATAGATAGGATGAGTCCACTCCCCCCGAAAAAGCAACGGCAACTCTGGGATTTTCCAAGAAAAACTCTTTTAAATTCACGTTTTCGTCTCCCCATAAAAGAAAGGCGCACTCCTCCCGCCTTCTGCGGATTCGTGCGCCTTCTGACATACGATTTCGCTTATTTACGTTTACAAACATGAACAAACAATGTTTTCACGAGACCTTTCGAATTGATCCCTTTCTTCGCAATGCTTCTGCATGGCCATACGGCTTCCTGCCGTAAAATTAATTATACAGGCAATTTCTTCTTATGGCAAGCCGTGATTTTTGTCGCGTTCTTCGCCGTTCTTGCGTTTCATTCATTCCGGATAGTCCTTGATCAACGCCGCAAGGCTTTCCAGATCGATCATCAGCTCCCCGTCACATAATTCCACGGGAATGCTTCCCTCTAAAGGATATACGCGGGGCGTATACTCATCTTTCCAGCAATACGTAAGCATTCATTTCCAGATCTTACTTTGATCGCACAAAATGATGACGTCGGGCTGCACCATCGTCTTGTCATCACAGTCGAGCCGCATTTTGCAATTTCGCATGTCTAAAAAACAATATTCTCCATTTTCATAAAGCCCGGCATCCTTTACACTATATTTGGGAAACGTCAATTATCGGCCATGGCATCCATGGCAAAATAAGGGAGAGTTCACGTGAAAACACTATGGAAACTGACAAAAGAAGCAGCACGCTATAAGGGTCTGTACGTGATCGCCATTCTTTCCACGCTTGGCCTTACGTTGGTCAATCTGTCCGCGCCAAAGGTTCTGTCCGCCATGACGGGAATCGTGGAGAAGGGCGTTGATGAAAGCGCACTGAATTCCATCATGCATCTGGCATATGTCTTGCTTGCATTATATTTGCTTCGGGTACTGTTCCGGTTCCTGAGCAATTATCTCGCACACAGGGCTGCCTGGTATCTCGTGGGCGATTTGCGAAGCAGACTGTACGACAAGCTCCAGTGTTTGGACTTAAGCTTCTTCCACGATAAGCAGACCGGCGACCTGATGAGCCGCGTCGTTAATGACACTAGGGATTTCGAGCTTTTGTACGCCCACATGATCCCCGACATCATCACGAATCTTGTCACCTTTGTCGGCGTGCTCGTGATCCTGCTAACCATCAACTGGAAGCTGGCCCTGATCACCTGCTGCCCGATTCCGCTCATCCTCATCTCCGGCGTGATCTTTGCAAAGATTGTGAGACCGTATTTTAAGGCATCGCAAAAGGTCATGGGCGAGTTGAATGCGCAGCTCCAGGACAGTCTCTCCGGACTGCATGAGATTCAGGCCTTTGGCCAGGAGGAATACGAGGGCGAGCGCGTCCGCAAGAAGAGCTTTGAGCAAGTGGTTGCCATGCTCCGCGCGCTTCGCGCCAGTGCCATCTTCCATCCCTGCGTGGAACTGCTCTCCTCCCTCGGTACGGTGCTTGTGGTTTTCTTTGGCGGTTACCTTGCCTATCAAGGCCAGATCAGCGTCGCAGACATCGTTGCCTTTGTCTTATACCTTGGGCTCTTCTACGCACCCGTTTCAGGTCTTGCGAACCTTCTCGAAAGCCTGCAGCAGTCCCTTGCCGGCGCGGAGCGCGTAACCCTGATCCTTGATACGCCTTCGGCGATCCAAAATGCAAAGGACGCAAAGCCTCTGGAGAACGTCAAGGGGGCCCTCCAATTTGATGACGTGACCTTCCACTATGAGAATCAGATTCCGGTACTCAAGCACGTTTCCTTCTCCTGTGATCCCGGCATGATGGTCGCACTGGTGGGGCCCACGGGCGTTGGAAAAACCACGGCAACCCAGCTGATCTCAAGGTTTTACGATCCCATCGAAGGCAGGATCCTGATCGACGGTCAGGATATTAAACACGTTACTTTGGAAAGCCTTCGTCATAACATTTCTCCCGTATTGCAGGACACCTTCCTGTTTAACGGGACCATCGCGGAGAACATTGGTTACGCACGTCCGGATGCCACGCAGGACGAGATCGAGGCCGCCGCAAAGGCCGCTCACATTCACGAAGACATCCTGCACATGCCGGACAAATACGAAACACAGGTCGGTGAGCGCGGACTTCGCCTTTCCGGCGGACAAAAACAGCGCGTGGCCATCGCCCGCGCCATTCTAAGGAACAGTCCCATTATCGTATTAGATGAAGCTACCGCATCCGTTGACGTTGCAACGGAGCAACAGATCCAGAAAGCCATCGGAGAGCTCGCAGGAAAGCGCACGATCATTGCCATCGCGCATCGCCTCTCCACCATCATGAATGCGGACCTCATTCTTGTCATCCATGACGGCGAGATCGCGGAACGCGGCACCCATGCGGAACTGATGGAGAAAAAGGGAATTTACTACAACATGCAGAAAGCGCAGCTGGCCTGATTTAGGCTACTGCGCTTTTCCTTTATGCTCTTCCTTTACGTAATTTCTTTACGCCATTCCTTTACGCGATTCCAACGCATATGCATCTCACGATTAACAAGATCACGGCGATGACCTTTAAGATCGTATAGGGAATGCCCCATCTAACGCGGAACATACTGTCGAAGATGAACTTTCCATTCTTTTTCTCATGATCCTTCGCAACCGAAAGAGCAAATCTCTTAAAGGTGTGCACGGCTATCATATAAATCCCAAAAGCGGCGGGCGCGAACCACGTCCAGGTAAAACGCCACGCGAATACCAAAAGAATCAAAGAACCAAAAATCCAGGAGTGCTGTACGTAATGGTAATGCTTCTCGTTACTTCGGATTTTCTTTATGCGATCATCATACTCAAGCATGATCGGATTATCTTTATTTTTCAAAACGTTTTCATATACTCCAACGACGTCCTTATCCTTGATGAACAACACGTAATTTCCCGGTATTTCCCGCGCCACAAAATAATCCGGCTCCAGCTGATGCAACGCGTAATCACTTTCCCTCGTGCGTTCAACCAAAAGAACTTTTCTCTTTTTTTGGAATAACTTTTTCGGTTCTGTCTTGAGCAATACCGCTTCCCTGGCCACGGCATAATCGCTAGTGATCGGGCCTTCCAGCTCTCTCTCCAACGGCACTTTTTCTTCAGGTTCTTCAAATTCCTCGTCTATATGCCCCTCCCGATAAACTCGGTAGATCGCATCCGCAGGACTGGTGGTGGAAAGCTCCGTCATCACGGATCTTCCATATACCCACTCTTCCTCCTCGGGCACGTATTCTCCCGTTTCCTTAAGGGCCTTCGTTTGCTGCGCCGAGACTTTTGCGGCGCCGGAGCGCAGTGCTTTTGCGACTGTCACGATCTCCCGCGGGTAATTCTGCGCAAAGATCTCCTTCGCCTGATAGCTGTATTCCGGATTGTTTTTGATCGCCCGGTTCGTATACTGGTCGCCCGTAGGATGGGCTTTGGTCTCATTCCTATAGAATTTCCATTCCCGCCTGGACGGAGTCTTAAGTTTTAAGTATGCATAGAATCCAAAAATAACGTAACAAATTATCTTGACCAATAACGCAGATCTTGAGAGAGTATAGATCTCCTCCAAATATTTTATAAACAAAAATTCACGTTCGTGATAGAAGCTTCGGGAAAAAAACATATATTTTCTGTCTTGCGTGCTATACAGATATCCATGCAGTTTCGCCCTATCTTCCGCCATTTTGCGAAGCGACTTTTCATCAAGTTCCTGGCTAAATTCCACTGGATTTACGGCAAAACTGTATTCCTTACCGCCAAGCTCCGTTTTGCACGTTAACAATAAATAGCGTGGTTTGTATCTGTTCTGGTCATATTGAACGTCAGAAACCCGAACCACGTGTACGTCTTCATCCACGAAACCCTGATACTTGGTAAACGCCTGATTGTCAAGCTTGATGAGGCTCATCACGATCAAATACAAGATTTCTGCAAAGAGCAGCCACCTTACCAATATCGTAAATTCAAATGTTTTACTAACCTTTTTTAACACGTCGCGGCCTCCTGCTCAAGCTTACCTGCTTATTATCTGTGACATTTACTAGTTGACGATTTGGAAAGAATCCTGTCTTCTTCGTCTCTGCCAGAATCCTAATCTCATGATATATTATTATAATAACCATCCCTTTGGCATTCGTCAACGCACTCCCCTTACCTTGGCTTTCCCCTTACCCCGCATTCCCCTTGCTATCCCTTTCCCTTATATTCCCTTTCCCTTTGCTTATTTCTCACGTTCCCTTCTCCTTACTTTTTCGCAGCCTTAAAAGTACTTTTTAATAACTGCATCAATTTCATCCGTTCCCAATGGACTTGACGAAGTTTCTTCGGTTATGATCAGGTCGATTCCTAGATAATATCCATTGTTCACATAAGTTTTGATTCTTGAAACTGCGTTTTTTGCATAGTCTTTATCATCCATCATCCCTCTGTGCTCCCAATACTTTACCCTTCTCTCTTTTACGTTGAGAACCGTAAAGTCCGGATAGATCGTAAATCCATTCTTCAAAAGCAACGGACACTCATATTTATAAGGGGTTCCTTTTACCGCCAGCGCATTCGCGATGTTAAGCTCTGATTTTGATCTTACTTTTTCTTTTCTGTTTGTCTCATAGCAGGTCATGTACTCAGAGATCTCTTTTCCGTTGTATGGAATGTCTAGCCACTGTTTTACGTAATCTTCATCAGACATATCGATGGGATTAATATACTTTTTTGCTTCTTCGGGATAACTTGAGTAGATTTGTTGAATTCTTTTGATGGGATAACTTGGAAGAATTGATAATTCACCTTTGATGAAATGATTTGCTTGGCTTTGCGACATACCTTCAAAGAAACAACTAGATTTTCTCAGAAAAGATTCCAGAATCTTCAATTCTTGATCGAGATACTTTACGATTCTCGCATCATATGTTTTCTGAATATATGTTTTTAGTTTTGAAGCATTTGATTTTGAAACATATTCCCCCATTCGATCTGTTTTTTCAGTTCTTAAATAGAATTGTGTGCGTTTATTTGAACGAATTATATGTATTTTCCCTGGTGGCGCTTTTTCTATGGATGCTTCCATTTCCATTTTCATTTTCAACAGTTCTTGATACCTTCTGCTTGCTTCCTCATATAAGTTTGTCGGTTTCAAGTTTAATACTTTTTTTGACATTTCATTTTCTCCTTCCTAATTCATTTAGCATATTTCGAGCTTCAATTTGTTTCGATATCTCTTTTTTTGTTGCCCACTTTCTTTCTTGGACTGGTTTTGCGGCAACTATTTTTCACGTTTGTTTCTATTTTGTTGCCCGTTTTCTTCCCTAGACTGCTTGGGGGCAACTATTTTTCACGTTTGTTTCTATTTTGTTGCCCGTTTTCTTCCCTAGACTGTTTTGCGGCAACTATTTTTCACGTTTGTTTCTATTTTGTTGCCCGTTTTCTTCCCTAGACCGTTTTGGGGCAACTATTTTTCACATTTGTTTCTATTTTGTTGCCCGTTTTCTTCCCTGTGCTGTTTTAGGGCAACTATTGAATAAGAATGGGGGAATTTTGTTGCTTGAAAGCATGATTGGCTTCATTGGTAAAGAAATAATAGAGTAATAATGGAGTATTGCAGAGATACGACAGAGTTAGCATTGATACAATAGAATTGGCATTGATACGATAGAATATAAAGATTTCCAGTGCCCAATGGAAACAGGGCACTGGAATGAAATAACATAATTTCAAATAAATATCAGGGAATGTCTTGAAAGATAAAGGATTGTCTCAAAGAAGTATCCTTTTATCTTGCCTTGGTGCGGATCTCTTCGGTCACCTTTGCGATGAAGTCGTCAAGGCTCATGACTTCGTTCTCGGTGCAGTCACGCTTACGAACGCTGACGGTGCCGTCCTCGGCTTCCTTCTGGCCGATGATCAGCATGTAAGGTACGCGGTCAACCTGCTGACCCTCACGGATCTTGTAACCGATCTTCTCGCTTCTGTCATCCAGGAAGGTACGAACGCCGGCATTCTCGAGTGCCTCGTTCACCTTTGCAGCGTAGTCATTGGTCTTCTCGCTGACGGGAAGAACCTTTACCTGCAGGGGTGCAAGCCAGGTCGGGAACTTACCCATGGTCTGCTCGATAATGTATGCCATGAAACGATCCAGCGTACCAAGGATCGCGCGGTGAAGCACCACGGGAGTCTTCTCGGTGCTGTCGCTGTCTATGTACTTCAGGTCGAACTTCATGGGCAGGCAGAAGTCAAGCTGACAGGTGGAAAGGGTGATCTCTGCGCCAACGGCCGGCTTTACGTTTACGTCAAGCTTCGGTCCATAGAAGGCAGCCTCACCGATCTCCTCGGTGTACTCAATGCCGATGTCGTTGAGCACCTGACGAAGGGACGCCTCTGCGGTATTCCACATGTCATCATCGGGATAATACTTCTCGGTATCTGCAGGATCACGCAGGGAAAGTACGCAGCGATAATCCGTGATGCCAAAATCTTTATAAACGTCAAGGATCAGGTCAACAACCTTCTTGAACTCATCCTCGATCTGGGAAGGAGTTACAAACAAGTGCGCGTCATTCTGGCAGAAATGCCTTACGCGCTCAATGCCCTTCAGGGTACCGCTGGCCTCGAAGCGGAAGTCATGCGCGATCTCACCGATACGGATGGGCAGCTCACGATAGCTGTGCGGCTTGTTAGCGTAGATCATCATGTGATGAGGGCAGTTCATGGGACGAAGCACAAAGGTTTCGCCCTCCACCTCCATGGGAGGGAACATGTTCTTGCGATAGTGATCCCAGTGACCGCTGGTCTTGTACAGCTGAACGCTGCCTACGCAAGGGGTCAGCACGTGCTGATAGCCAAGCTTTAATTCCTTGTCGCGAATGTAATTCTCGAGCTCACGCCATACGGTGTAGCCCTTGGGAAGGAACATGGGAAGACCCTTACCGATCAGGTCATCCGACATGAACAGACCCATCTCCTTACCGATCTTACGATGGTCGCGGGCCTTTGCCTCCTCAAGCTGCTTCTCATATTCAGCAAGCTCTTCCTGGGAAGCAAATGCAACGCCGTTGATACGGGTGAGCATCTTGTTCTTTGCGTTGTCCTTCCAATAAGCACCGCTCTGTCCGGTGATCTTAAAGGCCTTCAGCGCCTTGGTGTAGCAAATGTGAGGTCCGATACACATGTCAATGTAATCGCCCTGCTGATAGAAGCTGATCACGGCATCCTCAGGAAGGTCACCGATGTGCTCCTCCTTATACTTTGCGCCGCGCTCGTGCATGAACTTAACAGCCTCTTCACGGCCAAGCATGAAGGACGTAAAGGGAAGGTTCTCCTTCGTGTTCTTCGTCATCTCTGCCTCGATGGCTGCAAGATCCTCGTCGGTGAGCTTCTTGTCACCGAGGTCTACGTCATAGTAGAATCCTCTCTCAGTTGCGGGACCGTAGGCAAAATCTGCCTCGGGATAAAGTCTTTGAATGGCCTGTGCCATGATGTGTGCGGCTGAGTGACGCAGTACGTGCGTTACCTCCTCTTCAGGACACTCGCCAACCGTTCCGTCTTTGTAGATGATCTTCATAGGTTCAATCTCCTTTCTGAGTTTCGGGGACGACCTTGTTTAAAAAACAAGAGCACCCCTGTTTCCAAGGGTGCTCAATTAAGCACGGTACCACCTTGATTTTTCACTCGGGTATCCAGTAACGATGGACGTTTCGTCATGTTTGTGGCCAAATCCGCCGGTATTTATGATGCTTGCATCTTACACCTGCCAATCCAGTCTTTCTCGCATGAAGCTCAGGAGCGGTCTCCTTCGTATCCCCGTGTCACCCTTTCACCTTTTGGCAACTCTCTGTAACTGAGGTGCTAACGAATTTGGTCTCCGTCAAAGCTACTTAAATGATATTATATCACGGGTTAATAAAATTGCAAGCATTATAATTTATTTCCTATCCCCCCTGAATGCCTGCGCTCCTATTTATGATACGACGTATTCCATTACCGTGCTTGCTTGCCAGCCTGGCAGCATCCCCCCGTCAACTCCCAAGCTCAACGCTAAACCGAGTATATCACGGGTCAAAGTCTCATGGCAATGCAACTTACCTTCTCATTTCGCAACTTATCCAGTAAATATCGCAACTTACCGTAAAAAAATATTTCGTCGGAAATATCTTGACAAAAAGAAATTCAAATGATATCATAATGATATCAAAAGGAGGTGCTCTTATGAAAGAGATCATTTTAACTTCAAAGAAAAATGGTATGTTTGTACTGATCCTGTCAATCGTATTATATATTATTGCAATTCCGGGAATCATCATCTCGGCGTCCATGGATCTCATTCCGTTAACGATATTCTTTGTTTTGTTCCTTATGTTCGGATGGCTCCTTTGGTGCGGCCTTAAGATCCTAAAGCCCCAAGAGGCACTTGTTCTTACGCTTTTTGGAAAATATATCGGGACCTTAAAGGAAGAAGGATTCTATTTTGTGAATCCCTTCTGCTCGGCAGTAAACCCTGCTGCAGGCACGAACCTCAAGCAGAGCGGCGACGTGCAGGCCAAGGCGGAAGCACTTCAGGCGCAGGCCGCATATTCCAAGAAGATGTCCCTGAAGATCATGACGCTGAACAACAGCCGCCAGAAGATCAATGATTGCCTGGGAAATCCCATTGAGATTGGCATCGCCGTGACTTGGAGAATCGTTGATACCGCAAAGGCAGCGTTCAACGTTGAGAACTACAAGGAATTCCTCTCCCTGCAGTGTGACAGCGCACTTCGTAATATTGTAAGGATTTACCCTTATGACGTGGCATCCGGCGTGGATACGACCGGTGACGGCGTGGCAGACGAGGGCAGCCTTCGCGGCTCCAGCGAGACCGTTGCAAAGAGGATCAAGGAAGAGATCCAGACGAGAGTAAACGAGGCCGGCATCGAGATCATCGAGGCCCGCATCACTTACCTGGCATACGCTACCGAGATCGCATCCGTTATGCTTCAGAGACAGCAGGCTTCCGCAATCATCGACGCAAGAAAGATGATCGTGGACGGTGCCGTTGGCATGGTGGAAATGGCTCTGGAGAGACTGAACGAAAAGGACATCGTGAATCTGGACGAGGAGCGCAAGGCAGCAATGGTTTCCAATCTTCTGGTAGTTCTCTGCGGCAACAAGGATGCACAGCCCGTTGTAAATTCCGGAAGTTTATATTAACAGAAAGGAGAGCCCATGGCAGACAATAAAAAACAAGTTCCACTTCGCCTTTCCGCAAAGCTCTATGATGCGATTGCCGCATGGGCAGAGGATGATTTCCGTTCCGTCAACGGCCAGATTGAATATCTCCTGACGGAATGTGTCAGACAAAGAAAAAAGAACGGCAAGTACGTCTCAGATGAAATTGACGTACCGCCGGAGTTAGACATTAAGTAACTGGATCATACAAACAAAGGGTCAACCGCAATCGGTTGACCCTTTACCATTTTCCATATGAAATTCATTATTTTAATTCAGCATTATTTTTCTTTAAGAACGCAGCGTTACTGCCATACCGCAATGCAGTCTCTTCGTCATTTTCCTGAAAAGCTTCGAACAATTCTGCAGGGATTTTTCCCGGCCTTGTCCTTTCGTAGATGGTAAGGTTCCAGGAGTGCTTGCACTTTTTGCACCGGTAGATCAGCCAGACGTCGACGCTGTTGCCGTTGGCATTTACGCGAAATTTTCCAGAATTCTCAAACTCCCTCTTCTTTCCGCAACCCCCGCACTTATGAAACACCCTGATCTCTCGCAAGGAATCCCCAGATTCACTACTGGCGTTAAACTCTCTCAACGCATTCCGTCCGGGCTATCCTTTGCTTGTGCAGAATTCTCTGTATGCTCTTTTCAGATAAGGAATACCTGACTGCCAATTCAAACGGCCTCATGCCGCGAAGGGAACCTTCAAAAATCTTTTCGTTCCTCTCCTGAAAAAATCTCTTGGCATCCGTTTTGGTGCCCCAGTCCTGCTTTTCCTTACTTGGTATGTAAATTGACTCTCCGTCCACGTATTGCTGAATCGCTTCGATTAATTCCTTCGGCAGGATTTCTTCTGCCCTAATATAGCTCATTTTGCTCCTCCTAATTGATTTCCTTTAGGATTCGTCTGAGCTCACGATTCATCATATCATATATTTAAGCTCAGACTACTGAGCAATAACGTATCTTCTGGTCATATAAAATATGCTCCTTTCTTTCGCACAAAACAAAATTCACTTGGATCAGGCTTATTATACTTGGTTTTCGCTTCTTTTGCAACCTCAAAAACGGTTGAAAACAAACTTGCGCCTCGCTAGGAAATTCTTAAGTTTTTCGGAAACCAATTGATTGTTATTGCTTTTGAATTTATAATCTTTTTGGAAACTATATGTCGGATCATATCTGACGTTATCATAAGGAGGGACTCGCCGTGAAAATCTCGCTCAACCGGAATCAGCTTAAGTATATTGCCATCATCGCCATGCTCATAGACCATCTGGCCTGGTGCCTCTGCACCACAACGGATCCTTTGGGATTCTCGCTTCACTTCATCGGAAGACTCACCGGCCCCATCATGGCGTTCATGCTTGCGGAAGGCTATCTGCACACGCGCAACGTAAAGAAATATGGCATACGGCTTTTGATTTTTGCACTCATTTCCTGGATACCATTTAGCCTCTTTGAAACCGGGACGTGGCCCCAGCCAGCCTTGGGAGTGATCTTTACCCTGTTCCTTGGCTTGATCGCAATTTGGGTATGGGATAGAACCAACCTCCACGTGGTATGGAAAATTGTGATCGTCGCCCTGCTCTGTGCCCTTTCCATCTTTGGTGACTGGCCCATTTTCGACATTCTTTGGCCCCTGTTCTTCGTCATTTATCGTGACAATCCAAAGAAGAAATGGATCGCATTTGCAGTCATTGCCCTCTCGGAAGTCCTGTTTGCACAGTTAGCTGCCATTTTCATCATGGAAAATTACCTTGGCCAGTTATTCCAAGTCGGCGTGATTCTGGTCGTTCCTTTCTTCCTGCTGTATAACGGAGAATCCGGAAGCCGCCATCCCTTCCACAAATGGTTCTTCTATGTTTTCTATCCGTTACACCTATTGATTTTGGCATTGCTGTTCCGGTTATAAACATAAAGTCATGAATGTATTCAAGCAGGGAAAATCCTGCCTCAATTGCGCGAAAAAGCACGGGGTCCGTTAATGGCCCCGTGCCTTTTTCATCTGGTACCTTATGCGTTTATCCTTTTTCGAACGTTATCTTTTTCGTATATTATCCCTTCACGAAAATGTTTGCCGCCTCTGCCTGGGAACGCACGTAAGCGGCAGCCTCGCGGTATGTTTCATAGTCAGGAAGATGTTCCACAAAGAGCGGCGTATCCGGGCCGAGCTTTTCCACCATGGGCAGGATCTTCCTGTAATTCAGCGTCCCCTTGCCGGGCATGGTCTCGCGAATGACGGAAGTGTAGGCTTGTTCCATCATGGAATCCTTGCCGTGAATGCTCTTAATATGGGGCCCCAGCAGGTCAAAACAATACTTGATAAACTCCGTGCTCTTGCAATAGCGCTCCGGACAATTGATCATGTTCACAAAATCCAGATGTACGGCAAATTTCGGACGGTTTACGTCCTGAATGAGCTTTAAGTACTGTCCGGGCGAATCCGGGACCATCCACGGCATGGGTTCGATGGAGTAAAACGTATGCCTGGGCTTCACCGCATCGATGATCTCGCGCACGCTGTCCACGGCAAGGGCATAAAAATCATCCGAATAATTTTCCGCGCAAAAACCATCCCACGCCTTATCGCTAAAACTTCCGATAATGTTGACGCAACAGTTTGCCCGCATCTCGTCCGCCAGCGCAAGCTGCGCCTTGGCGTAATCCATGGCGTCCTTCCGGGTCTTGTCATCCTTGGAAAGACAGTTGCGCCATACGCCCACCTCACCGATCAAAAGATCCGCTTCCTTCGCGGCCTTTAAGTAAGCCTTTCTCGTTGCCGAATCGCTGGCACTGTCAATGGGACAGATCACGGCACTGTATCTTAAATCCTTCGCAAGCTTTACCCACTCTTCCGGATTTTGGTATGCCTTTTCGATTCCCCCGCCAATTCTCATAGTATCCTCCTCTTATTCCGTCAAAAAAACCGTTTCCGGTAACCGTTGCGTAAAACGTGTCCCATCGTGTTTAGAAGTCGCGTCTATATATGACACTACTGTCAATTTTACTCAGTTTGGTGAAGGCAGTGCGCTCCATGACGGCCTTAAGCTCTTGGTTGATGGAGGTGAGTTTTTCACAGACGCCCTCCGCGCCTTTTTCTTTCAGGGGCGGCATGATCGCGCGGCCAACGCAAACGGCGTCCGCACCGAGTGCAAGCGCCTTAAAGACATCCATGCCGGATTCAATGCAACAGTCGACAAAGATGGGAATCCTGTCGCCAATGACTTCTTTGATCCTGGGCAGGATAAAGAGCGGGGGCACCGCGCTTCCCATGATGCCGTGATGATGCGACACAATGATGCCGGCAGCACCGATCTCGAGGCACTTTTTCGCGTCCTGAACGCTCAGCACGCCCTTTACGATAAATGGCAGCTTCGTGCTTTCCACAAAGCTCCTCATCTCTTCCAATGATTTTGGCTTCATCGGCAAACCGACAACATTGTCATATTCTCCATTCCCGGAAAATGCGTGATCAATGTCCATGCCCACGGCAAATGCACCTGCCTCCTCCGCCTCACGGATCTTCGCAAAGACCTTTTCGTTCTCCGCATGGGGCTTTACGATCTTAATGACCTTTGCCCCCGTCGCGCACATTGCCTGAATCTCTTCGGCCTCGCCCATGCCGGAAAAACAAAGGGCATTCGCCATGCGTGCGCCCTCCGCCATCTTTGCCATGCCGTCCGGCGCCGTGCCATTCAAGTGAGACAGCGCGGCCGTTGCGACCGGCATGGAAAACTCCTCGCCGAAAAGCCTGATCCTGGTATCCGGGATCTCACTGTCAATATGCCTCATCTCGATCATCAGACTGTCAAAATAATCTCTTGTGATCTGATTGGAATCCTGTCTTTCACTACCCATCCTGCGTATCCCCCTAAATCAAAATAGATCATGAGCCTATGCCCATGATCTATTCTAGCATAACCGACGGCGCCTCTTCAACGCATCTGTCTTGTTACTCTCACCATATTTTTACTAGCCCGCTAGCCCGCGCTTTCGCGGTCGCCCCCGCTTATTTTATGAAAACGTACGCCTCCTCGGCCTGGGCGCGCAAGTAGGTAACGGCCTCGCGGTAGGTCTCATGGTCCGGGAGATGCTCCACGAAAAGAGGCATGTCGGGGCCGAGTTTATCCACCATGGCAAGGATCTTCTTGTAATCCAGCGAACCCTTGCCGGGCATGGTCTCATGGATCAGCGTCGTATACGCCTGCTCCATCAGCACGTCCTTGCCGTGAACGCTGCAGATAAAGGGTCCCAGGGTATCAAAGCAATGCTTGATAAACTCCATACTGTTGCAGTACCGCTCCGGACAATTGATCATGTTCACGAAGTCAAGGTGCACCGCAAATCCGTCCCGCGCCACATCCCGGATCAGCCTAACGTAGCTTTCCGGGGAATCCGGAACCATCCATGGCATGGTTTCTATGGAATAATAGGTGTGTCTCGGCTTTACGGCGTCAATGATCTCCCGCACGCTGTCCACGGCAAGGGCATAAAAGTCTTTCTTGTAATTCTCAGCCGAGAAACCGTCCCATGCCTTGTCGCTGTGGCTTCCGATAATGTTCACGCAACAGTTTGCGCCCATCTCGTCCGCCAGCGCCAGCTGTGCCTTCGCATATTCCATGGCCGCCTTGCGTTCCCTGTCGTTCTTGGACAGGCAATTTCGCCAAACGCCAACCTCGCCGATCACAAGGTCTGCATCCCTGGCTGCCCGAAGATATGCACGGCGCGTCTGCCCGTCACTTCTGCTGTCCACGGGGCAGAGCACGGCGCTGTATCCAAGATCCTTTACCAGGCGCAGCCACTCATCCGGGTTATGATATTCCTTCTCAATTCCACCGCCAATTCTCATGTCTATACCTCCATTTCCTTCCATGCTTCAATCGAATCATGGTGCTGGGTCACGGGGACTACGTTTTTATTATAGCACGAACCATCAAAAATGAAAACACGTCAGCGTACCCGTGACCTAAACCTTGATACAACCATATTTCAAACCGGGGCAAAATAATACATATACTGGGACAATTACTGCATTGTTTTGCGGGCGCCGACACGATAGAATAATTTTAGCAATCGGTCATCAAGAAAAAGGAGGAAGATCATGAGCGCATTATCCCACAGAAAAGCAACTGCCAACCTACGTCTCGTAAATGCGGACGGCACGCCCTTGGCGAATTCTCCCGTCACCGTAAAACAGACCTCTCACCAGTTTCTCTTTGGCTGCGGCGCCTTTGACAGCGTTGCACTGATGCGGGCAAAGGAATCCGGAAACGAAGAGACTGCAACGTTCCTGCAAAACCGCATGGAGAAATGGATGAAGCTCTTCAATTACGGCACGCTTCCCTTTTACTGGGGACGCTACGAGCCCACGGAGGGTCAGACGATGGAAGCTCCCACCATGGCTGCTGCCAAATGGCTGAAGGACCACGGCGTCACCGCCAAAGGCCATCCCCTCTGCTGGCATACGGCCTGTGCAGACTGGCTGATGCAATATTCGAACGAAGAGATCCTAAAAAAACAGTTACGACGCATCGACCGCGACGTAACTGCCTTCAAGGGTGTTATTGACATGTGGGACGTGATCAATGAAGTGGTGATCATGCCGAATTTTGATAAGTATGATAATGCCATCACCCGCATCTGCCAGGAGATGGGACGTATAAAGCTTGTGAAAGCGGTCTTCGACGAAGCGAAGGCCATGAACCCTGACGCAACGCTTCTGATCAATGATTTTAATACCAGCGTAGCCTACGAGATCCTGCTGGACGGCCTGTTGGAGGCCGGCGTTCCCATCAGCGCCATCGGCATCCAGTCTCACCAGCATCAGGGCTATTGGGGTGCGGAAAAGCTGCATGACGTTCTGCGCCGCTTCTCTCGCTTTGGCCTGCCCATTCACTTTACGGAAAACACGCTGATCTCCGGCGAAATCATGCCTGCACACATCGTGGACCTCAATGACTTCCAGGTAGACAGCTGGCCTTCCACGCCTGAGGGAGAGGCCCGTCAGGCAGCGGAGATCTCTGAAATGTATACGATCCTCTTTGAGCATCCCTTGGTGCAGGCCATCACGACCTGGGACTTCACGGATGACTGCTGGCTTCACGCGCCTTCAGGCTTCCTGCACGCGGACAATACGGAAAAGCCTTCCTATCATGCGCTGCGAAAGCTCATTCACGAGGATTGGTCCACCAACGTGACCCTGCAGACGGATGAGAACGGCCGGATTAACCTGGAAGGCTTTCAGGGGAATTACGAGCTTTGCTGCGGTACCCTTTCCGCCAAGTTAGACCTTACGGCCGACAGATCGGCAACGCTCACGCTTAGTTAAGACAATCCTTCATTTTTACCACAGAGGCTTCCTGCTGCTCCGAAAGATCCTCCAAGAGTCTTCCCACGTGGCGCGTCTCAAAGAACATGTCCTTCTTCGCGATCACGATGATCACGGTAGCGATAACCACAACAATGGTTTCCACGCATTTTGTCTCAGGCGTCATGGCAATCTTTTCCTGCATGAAATTGATGAACAGATGGAAGATCATGCAGGCAAGGATTGACCTGTCGCTTACGAGATAAACCCAGGTGATGATAAAACCCATGGGGATCGCGCTGACAAAGAAGTTGATCGCAAACAGGGGATTTACCATCAGACCGGCCTGGTAGGTACCCTGGATAAAGAGCAGCGGGAAATGCCAAAATCCCCAGATCACGCCAAAGATCACGGACTCCCAAAACCAGTTCATATAATTTCCGATGGAATCTTCGCAATAGCCCTTCCAACCCACTTCTTCAAGGATGGATGCAACTATGATCGCAACCAGCGCCGAAGCAATACCCACTCCCGTAAAGGTGAAATCTTCCGTAAAGGAAAACTGATCCAGAGATTGTCCGAAAACGAGAGACAAAAGGATCGTGCAAACGATGATGATGGCAAATACCAAGATTGCCAGTGCTACGTTGCCCCATTTTACTTTATAAAAGCCGATCAGCTTGTTGCGCAGATCCTTCTTTAACGTATCGGATCCAGAGCACAGGATAAACACGGTAGATACGACCGCCGGAGCGATCAGACCCAGAAGCATGAAGACCACTGCCAGGTTCTCTGACATAAAGATTGCGGGGATCCAAAAGATCCAGGTACACAAAAACGTCACTGCAAAAAACAACACGGGCCGATACTTATAATTTTCAACTTTATTTGACTTCATATTCTACTTTTCCTCCTTCTTCCGCAAGGCTTTCCATTTATATCCCGCTTTCTGCGGGGGATTCCATTCCATTTCCGCTTTCTGCGGAGTTTTCCAATTCCCTGACGCTCCGAAACCTTCCTATCATTGTTGCCGTGATCGCCATACACAGTCCCGCCGCGATGATCACGATGGCGGATCCTCTTCCCACGCCCAAACCGGTTTGCTTACCGATCAGGTCCGCCGCCGCGCCGGAGATCGCATACGCCCCAACGTATCCAAGCTGCGACAGGAATCCAATCATGCCCCACGCCCTGCCCTGCGCCTCGTCGGGAATATTGGTTCTCGCCAAGTAATCCAGGCAGTTATTTGCAAAGGGGAGCGCCGCAAAAAAGAGAAAACCAAACACGCAGACCGGAATCAGGTTCTCAAACAAGCCAAACCCCGCCATAAACAATCCCGACAGGACCAATGCCGCACTCAGCGTCCTTACGTAGCGGCCTTTCAGACCCTTTACGCCAAGGAGAATGCCGCTCACCAGCATGCCGCTGGCACAGATGGTCTCCGCCACGCCCAAGGTCGTTTCGTCCGCAAATGAAAGGATCAGCGGCCCCACCAGAATCTGGAACATCCCCATGAACAGCGTGATTGCTGAGGATACCGCGATCATAACGAGGAGACCTCTCTTGGCACACAGGACTTTCCAGCCTCCCTTGACGCTTTGGGCAAATGTTTCCTTCTTCTCCGAAATCTTTGCCACAAGTCCTTTCCTGACAACCGCTGCGGCAATCACCGTCAGAACGAAGGTTGCCACGTCGATCACAAGAAGAAGCTTTATGTCGCTGAACGAGAGAAGAAATCCGGCTATGACCGGTGAAAAAAGATACCTCGAGCTCCCCGCCATGGAAACCAGTCCGTTTGCCCGGGAGAACTCTTCCTTCGTCAGAAGATCCGTGATGGTTGCGCGATACGACGGCTCCAACAATGCAGAGAACACGGCGCTCACGGATACGCCAATGCAAATCTGGGTTAAGGAAGCCCCGCCATTCATCATGCAAAGCAAAATATAGAGAACGCCTAAGGCTGAACACCCATCGCCAATCATCATCAAAAGCCTTCTGTCAAACCGGTCCGCCAAAACGCCTGCAGGAACGCTTAGGAGGAGCGTTGGCAAAAATCCAAGGAGTGTTACCAGCGCCGTGCTGGCTGCGCTTCCCGTCTGCTGAAAAACGTAAACCCCCAACCCAAAGCTGGTCAGGCCGCCGCCGATGCACGAGATCAGTTCTCCCGACCACAGGAGCAGGAATTTCTTGAAATTACTCTTTCTCTCCATTTTTACACCTCGTCTGACCGATCAAACCTTTGATATAATCCATGCTTCCGGCCTTAGCGCCCAGAAGCTTTTCCGCCATGTCAATAAATACCGCTACGTCACTCTCCGTAAAATTCTCCTCATCAAAAAGCTCATTGCCTACGATCAGCAGAAGCTTTACCCTCTCGGGAACGTGATCACAGCAAAAGATCCCTTGCCGGTTTCCTTCCTCCGCAGCTTCCGCCAGAAGCGGAATTGCCGCTGCCATCAGTCTTTTTTTCACCTTATTATGCATGAGGGCGTTCTCTTGCTGATGCAGGGCATTCTCGATCGTCGTCTCCTCCTGCGTAGGACGAAACGCCGCCATGATGCCCAGGATCTTCTGAACTACGTCCATGCCGGAATTCAGCACCTGCCTTGCCACCTCCGCTTCCTGCCTGATCATCATTTCGATCACTTCCTCGAGCATCTGCTCCTTACTCTCGAAATAATAGTAATACGTGCCTTTGGCGATGCCAGCCTCCTCTATGATCTCATCCACGCTGGTATTCTCATACCCCTTCGTAAGAAACATTTTATATGCGATCTTCAGAAGCTCCTGTTTTCTTTTTTCCCCTTTTTTCATGTCTGTTTTCTCCTTTTTCGACCATCGGTCGATTTTATAATAACATTCCTCCGGATCCACGTCAAGATATTTTTCGACTATTGGTCGATTTTCTTTTCAAATCTGCCGTTTGGGTCACGATTTCTCTTGAATATCGCCTTGCAATCAGTTATAATCCTAGTGAAACAAAAGCATATAAAAAGCATTGAAAATATAGGAAAAGTCGTAAGGAGGTACGTACTATGATTTCATGGAAAAACCTTGATACGCTTGCTTCTTTTCAGGAGCTTGCAAAAAAGGACAAGGTCTGCCTGAAGGACGTGATGAGCGGCGAAGCAGGCGCAAAGAGAGTTAAGGCCTATCAGATGCCCATGGCGGAGGGAATGACCTACTGCTATGCAGCGAAAGCCGTAGACGAGAATGTTTTGGATGGCTTAAAGAAGTTAGCTGACGAGGCACAGCTTCTGGAAAAATATGCAGCGCTGTATAACGGCGAAGTGATCAACACCGGCGAGAAGAGACTGGTTCTTCACCAGTTAACCCGCGGCCAGCTCGGTGATGCCGTGATCAAGGATGGCGTAAACAAGAGAGATTTCTATCTTGCACAGCAGAAGAAGATCGAAGAATTTGCAAATGACGTACATTCCGGGAAGATCACAAACGGCGCAGGCGAGAAGTTTACGACGGTCGTTCAGATCGGCATCGGCGGTTCCGACCTCGGTCCCCGCGCCATCTACCTGGCACTGGAGAACTGGGCAAAGCAGACCGGCAACTTCAACATGGAAGCAAAGTTCATCAGCAACGTGGATCCTGATGACGCGGCAGCAGTCCTTGCAGGAATCGACGTGGCGCACTCCCTGTTCGTTCTGGTATCTAAGTCCGGCACGACGCTGGAGACCCTGACCAACGAGTCCTTCGTAAAGGATGCGTTGAAGAACGCGGGCCTCGACGCTTCCAAGCACATGGTGGCCGTGACGAGCGAGACCTCTCCCCTGGCCACCAGCAGCGATTATCTGCGTGCCTTCTTTATGGACGATTACATCGGCGGAAGATTCTCCTCCACCTCCGCGGTTGGCGGTGCAATCCTCTCCCTTGCTTACACTCCCGAAGTATTTGCACGCTTCCTTGGGGGCGCAGCCGCGGAGGACAAGCTTGCTGCTAACGCTGACCTTAAGAAGAATCCCGCGCTTCTCGATGCCCTCATCGGCGTATACGAGAGAAACGTGCTCGGCTTCCCTGCAACCGCGCTCCTGCCTTATTCCCAGGCCCTCAGCCGCTTCCCTGCACACCTGCAGCAGGCTGACATGGAATCCAACGGCAAGTCCGTAAACCGCTTCGGCGAGCCCGTAAATTACCCCACCGGCCCCGTGCTCTTTGGCGAGCCCGGCACCAACGGCCAGCACTCCTTCTACCAGCTGCTCCATCAGGGAACCGATATCGTTCCCCTGCAGTTCATCGGCTTCAAGGAGAGCCAGCTTGGAGTTGACGTAAACATTCAGGGCAGCACGAGCCAGAAGAAGCTCTGCGCCAACGTTGTCGCTCAGATCATGGCCTTCGCCTGCGGCAAGGACAACGAGGACAACAACAAGAAATTCGCCGGCAACCGTCCTTCCAGCATCATCATTGGCGAGAGACTCACTCCCGAAACCATGGGCGCACTCCTCTCCCACTATGAGAACAAGATCATGTTCCAGGGCTTCCTTTGGAACGTGAACAGCTTCGACCAAGAAGGCGTTCAGCTCGGCAAGGTGCTTGCAAAGAAAGTCCTTGCTCACGAGACCGACGGTGCGTTGAAAGAGTTCAGCGACATGTTTGAAATCTAAAAAAATGCTAAAAGCCCTCCCTGCCATATGGCAAGGAGGGTCTTTTTTGTAAGCATGCGCTTACGTTCGCTCAGTAATCATTACGCACTATTGTATAATCTTTTTGCATTCCACCCAATTCTCCTTCATTCCATCCAGCCCCTTTGTCTCCCGCTTAAGCCAAATAATAGAATCATCTTTAGAATCAGAGTATAATTCCCAACTCAACACATTTCCTGATTTCACGGTTCCATTGGTTAGATTTGTCTCAAGATCTGCCTGAGGAATGCAGTCTCTTCCCACAAAAATCAAATTCCCCCGTAAGCTTATATCATCCCTTGGGCACTCCGTTATCACGTCATCCGACGGGTCAACGTAAAACAAATACCGTGATCCGCCAAAGCATATGCATCGATTGTCATGCATCTCATCGCATACAAACCGATAGCAAAAAGGTTCTGAGTCCTCAATCCATGACGGATAAAGCATGGCATATACCACGCCCGGGTAATCTTTGTTTACGTAAACGTCCCCTCTCACGTCACCCCCCGCCATCATTTGCAGTTCCTCCAGTGGTTCTCTCTCCGTAACGGACGAAACGGTGCCGTAATACTCGTAGCCTTGTGGAAGAATGCCATAATGCGTGTTGGAAAAACCATACTGATTGCCGACAACCACCAAAGGATGCGCGATGCCGCTAGTAATAAATCTCTTACTGTTTACGCATAACTCTAAGGCAATGCCCTTCGGCATGGGAGCAACGGCACCACATGCCAAGCTCGTATACGGTAACTCCGCTGTTCCCCCATAAGTTGTTAAAAAGGCATCTTCTTCGTTTTGATTATCAGAAAGGATATCCTTCGCATGCGCTACTTCGATTTCTTCTCTCATACCTTCTTTCGCGCACGCTCCCAGAGCAGTGCAAACCATCAGGCAAAACATATAAAACATGAATTTCCTAACGCATTTTCCGCTCATTTCCATCCCTCCAAAACAAAATTGCACGTATCCTCTGAAATACCATAAGTCTCTATATTACTTTTGTTCTTCCAAATACAGCCAGGTCCGGCTCTTCAGGTGCTCCGCCAGCGCTTTTCCGTCAATTTCACCTTTCAAATAGTTATCAATCTCTTCGTCAAACATATTCTTTAAGGCAATCGGAAAAGATTTCTTGGGTACTGAGTTTGAAAGCAATTCCTCGAAAAACTCCCTGTCTCCCTCTTCAAGCTCCGGCATTTCATTCGGATTATACATTCCCACAACTTTTGAATCCTCTATCGCTTCTTTGTAATTTTCAAACATAGCATCCAATTCATTCCAGCGAAGCGGAAAATCACGGGAAGATGCCTCCTGCTCGGATAAAAGAACTTTAAGAAACGTATATGCGATCTTTTTCTCTTCATCCGTTGCGGTTGAGCGAATGCAGATGGGACTTTGTGCCGCTAAAAGATTACGCCCTCCATCCTTTGTGGGAAAACCCACTGGCATCACGCCGTCCTTCTCCATTCTTCTCCTCACGCCTAACACGTTACACAGACCATACAGATACTGAATCTCACAAACAACCTTACCCTGCAATAATGCCTTTCCGTCATCCCAGGCCGGACATTTTTTTGCTTTTTCCGTCAGCTTTACGACGCGTTCAAATTCTTTCGTTCCAAAAATGGTTTCTCCCGTTTCCGCATCCAAATAATACGTATTATTCAGACCATTCTCAAGGATCTCAAAAAAATCTTTCCGCTTATCCGACGGATTGTTGAGCCAGCCATAGGTAAATGCAGCACCTTCCCGTCCCTCCAGAGCAGAAAGCCATTCCTCATAGGTCCAGTCCTTTAACGCCTGGTCAAAAACAAGCATTGTATGAATGTCATAATCCACGGATATCCCATAGGTAGTATCACCAATCTTTCCAAATTCCAAGACCGCGGGAAGCAGTTCGTCCGCAAGACGCGTTTGTTCCAAAAATCCGTCCAATGATTGCCATAGCTTTTCCAATTCCTCAAATCCCGTCAAATCCGTATCCACAAGAACCGGCCCTTCCCCTGCTCCAAGCTGCGTGAGCAAACTGGTTTCATCCCAGTCATCCCGAATAATCACGCCATATCCCGGGTATCTTTTGTTGAAAAACGTCACGGCTTTTTGGTATCTAAGAAGA
>JAEEGL013822120.1_pt1 | contig 36302 bp, 26 predicted proteins | sample 9134231 | NCBI WGS metagenome assembly JAEEGL01 (sample SAMN16246548, study PRJNA631951) | gut metagenome | biome: gut microbiome; feature: rumen; material: fiber-attached | host: Bos | place: Iran: Karaj | collected 2018-10
AGCAATGGTGCCAGGTTTTGTGGGAAGATGCACGCATTGTGCCGGTTTGTCGACCAAATGAAGGCCTGTCATCCATCATTCCATGGCGTATTCCGGTCCTGGCCAGCCGAAGGTTTTTGGCGCTTGTCACAGAGCAGCAGGCACAGAATGTGATATCGCTGTTGAATCAATATAAATGTCGTTCGATGGTAGAGGCGTATCAGAACGGCGAAAAGATGGTATCGCTGCAGTTTGTTTAGGAATCTGAAGGATACGGGTTATCTGTGACCAAAAGGCGCGTATCGCGCAGCGATAGCGCCGCAGGGGGTAGGCGCGTATCGCGCAGCGATAGCGCCGCAGGGGGCGTTGCCCCCTCACAACACAAAAATCTGTTTTATTTCGACTTTAGCTTGCGTATATTCGGCATCGTTTGTGAAGGAGGCAGATATGGCCAATGACGAACATCCTATTTTAGATGCACTGTTTGTGGGCATGGAGGAAGGTGTTGATATATCAGCGAATACGCTTTTAAAACACCTGAAAGCACAGCAGGAAAAATCGTTGCAGGAAGACGCGGACAGCCCCGAAGCAGCGAAACGTGCTGCGCATATCGCCAAACTCGAAGCGCTGTGCGCCGAAATTTCGGCCGAAAGAGCGAAACGGGAAGCTCAGAAAACGGTCCAGCCCAAAGCAGCGCCGGAAGAAGCCCCAAAAACGCTCAAACCGTGGTGGAAAGACGTGCTGAATAAAACAAACAGCTAAGCAGCCATCAGAAGGAATCAGAGGATTCATGTTGAGAATACAATACGCGACATCCATTTTATTTTGTGCACTTGCGGCGATGAGTTCGATGCAGATTTCGTGTTCATCGGGGCCGAAGCCGGTCGCGGAAAATCGCGTAGAAATGCCGCAAAACTACCCTACTGCCGCCATTGACACGCTGGAACAGCTCGCCGCAAGCGTGCCTGCAGATGCAGATTTGATCGCGTTTGCCAGTTATGGTTCGGTTGCCAACAACATCAAACAATTTCGGGCCTATCACATCGTCGACGACGGTGAGCTTGACAAGCTTTTGCAGGATTTAGGAACGCACTATCTGCTCAATCCTTCGAGTCTGACGAGTTTTTTTAAAGCCGGAATGGATACGGGATCGGGTTTTGTCGCAGGGAAACGAAACAATAACGTTTTTCTGATGCTGCAAATTCTGGACGAAGTGAAATTCCGCAGTTGGTGGGACAATTTTATGAATGAGGAATTCGGTCGTCCGCGGTATCACGAATCGGCCGAAGGCAGCAGGAAATTTGTCCAAATCGACATTTTGCAGAAAGATTTTGCGACGCTTGTGTTTGAGCCGAATCATCCCGTTCGCATTGTTCTGGGCAGTGAAATCGTACCGGGCAGTGACGACAGTCTTGAAATTGCGAAGGCGCTGTCAGATGCCGACGGTTTGAAAGGTTCTGATGTGATCGCCAGTGTTCGCGAGGCAACCGGAGACGCCCCCATCGCTTTTTGGAGCAATACATCACAGTCGCTGCTAACAAAATCCGTTAGCAATATGCTGGAACCATGGGTTTCAGATGTTTGTGCGGGATTGAATTTCTCGAAAGACGGCCCGGTCTTTTCTGCATCAGGATTCTGGAAAAATGATACCTACGAGAATCAAAAGCGTGGGGCATTTGCCGCGTCCATGCTGAAAGGATCTGATCAAGTCGGACGAAACAGCATTCTGAATTCGAATCCGGGAAGCGTTGGGCGTATCTTTTTTGATGCAGAGAAAATCGAGTCATTCGTAGTTTCGCAGCTCAGCGAAAAGCGGCAGAATCAATACGCCGATATCAAGGATAAACTGACGCAGCGGCTGCTGCGTCTGAATGTGACTGAGCAGGTGATCCATAATCTTGGTGCGGTATGGATGGCGATTTATGATACCAGCATCGAACCCTCCCAGGCAGAACCTTCGCTTCAGGAAATTCTTTCAGTCCAAAAGCTCGCCGTATTTCTTACTTTTAATGATGCTTCGGCTTCGGACGGATTTTTTGCCAAGATTGGCGCACTGATGAATTTATTCAAAAGCCAGATTCCACAGGATATGGCGAATATTTCGCAGGATGGCGATTTGACGCATGTGGTGGTTAAGCTGTCGGGGTATTCCGTTCACATTGGTTATCGCAAAGGCATTTTGGCCGTGACGACTGAACCGACCTGGACGACAGTTAAATCGGTGCTTGAAAATGACAATCCGAAAGCTGTCGATGGTATTCTCCCCAAAGGGAATCATTTTGGTCTGATATCATTGCGCATCGAGGATGTGCAACAGATTTTGGGCGCGCGATATCCAATTATCAAAGAGCAAATTTCGCGTTTTCTTGAGCATTTTCCACACATCTTAGTCCAGACATCGGCAAACGAAAATCGCATAGAACTGCGCTTGATTTCATCGGTACAGGCCGATAAGCCGTAATTCGGGACTCCGGTCCTGTTCGGGAGGGCATCGCTTCATCTGACATGTCAGACGCAACAGACACACAAGCTGTGCAAGTAATTGCGCAGCTTTCAAAGATATCCAAAACCTATGTGAGTGGTGAAAACCGCCTCGAAGTGCTGAAAGATTTTTCGCTCGACATCATGCGCGGAGAATTGCTGGCCATCCAGGGCAAAAGCGGATCGGGGAAAACGACGCTTTTGAATATTTTGGGACTGCTCGACAGCGATTATAGCGGTGAATATTGCATTTTTTCGCCTGAGCGCGGCCTGGTTTCAACGCGTTCTTTAAAGGATTCGGAACTGAGCCGATTGCGCAACGAAGCGCTGGGATTTGTGTTTCAGCATTTTAATTTGCTGGAACACCTGACGTGTCTTGAAAATACGATGCTCCCGGCTTCGTTTTCTGTACAGCGCCGTGACACCGAAGAATACAGGCTCAAAGCCATAAAATTGCTCGAACAGTTTGGTGTAGCCGATAAAGCCGATAATCATCCGTCACAACTCTCGGGTGGACAAAAACAGCGTGTGGCAATAGCGAGAGCCATGCTGTTGAATCCGCGAATGATTTTGTGCGATGAACCAACGGGGGCACTGGATGCACAAAACAGCCGGGAAATCATCCAGTGTTTTAAAACGCAGTGCGAACAAAGCGGAACGTCGTTCGTCATCGTCACGCACGACGACGATGTGGCAAAAGCATGTCAGCGCATCATCCGGATGTAGCGATATGCGCATTCAACGACATTAACAGGCGGAATTGCCCGTGCGGTGGTTCTGAGACAACTGGGGTGATTCTTGACAGATTTTATGTATGCGAGTAGAAGTAATGTGGTGTATTTTTGCCATCATTGGCGGTAGGTAATTTTTTCTCTCATGCATGACCGGAAAACGTGCAGAGTTCTAAGGATTTAAGAAAGGAGTTCATATGCTTAGTGTGACCATCACCGAGAAAGACGGTCCTTCGACCACAACAACATTCGATAAGACCGAGGTTCTCATTGGGCGTGTGAAAGGCAACGATATCGTATTGCCCAAGACGAATGTATCAAAGCGCCATTCACGTATCGTGATAAAAGATGGCAAGATCATCCTGATCGATTTGAAGAGTACCAATGGAACATTTGTGAATGGGCGCAAAATCACGGGTCCGCAGGTGATGCTGGATGGTGACAAGATCTATATTGGTGATTTTACGATAGAAGTTCGTGAAATTCCGGGAGGATCCGCACAATCGGTTGCGCCGTCGGCAGGGCCATCTCCAATGGCGAGCTTTGGGCAAGTTGGTCCGGTCGGTCCAGTTCCGACAGTTGCATCACTTCCAGGCGTTGGCATGCCAATGGACGGCCATAATGCGATGGGTCCCCAGCATCCGACGACGCTTGGCGGTCCATCACTCGGCGGTCCCGGCATTTCTGGCACCAATTTTCCGCGTCCAAATCTCGCCGGTCCAGGTGCACCTTCATTGAATAATCCTGCCTCACCGCTGCCATCCGGCCCGGGCATTGGTATGCAGCCACATGGCGGCATCGATCAGAATATTTCTTTGGCAGGTCCGGGGCAAATGGCAGGTCCTAATGCCATGTCGCCATCTCCGGCACCTTCACTGGGCATCGGCATGGGGCCCGGACTCAATTCAAACGCCCCGATATCTGCAGGCCCGGGAATGCCGAGTCTCGAGCAACCATCCAATCTTCCTGGTGCTAACCCTCTTCCGTCTGCGTCTCCGCTTCCTTCTGCTTCCCCATTGCCCTCTGCATCCCCGCTTCCGGCTGCATCCCCGCTTCCTTCTGCATCTCCACTTCCTTCTGCATCTCCGCTTCCAGGCGCGCCATCACTTGGTGCATCACCTTCACTCAGCGGGCCTCAGGCATCACCGCTTGCTGCACCAACCGGATCACGTCCACAAACCAATCCGGCATTGTCAAGACCATCCACGATTGGTATGCCTGCCGCATCCGAAAGTCTCGTCAACGAGAATAAAGAAAAGAATCGTCTCCCGCTTGCATCCGCACAGCCCGCATCCGCATCCAAACATATTGGCAATCGCCAGGACAAATCGTTCGGAACAGCTTCGCTTCCAGAAAATATTGTCGTCGATGATGCCCGCAATCCAGACAGCGATGCATTGATGGCAGCTGCTCGCGTCGTGATGGACAACTATCTGTCCAAAAACGATTTCCAGAACATCGTTGCACAGCCCTATCCGCCAACCCCGGAAATGCAGGATTCATGCTATAACGATATCATGACTTGCATCAACGAATGTCACAATGCGGTTGGCAATGTCAATATTGACATGCTCAGCGATTTGCTTCTGAAAGAAGCCTGTGGCCTCGGTGTGGTTGATACCTTAATTGATGACGTCGAGGTTTCAGCTTTCACCGTTTATAATTTTGAAACCATCGTTGCAGATCGCAAAGGCCGACGGGAAATCTATAATCTTCAGTTCACAAGCGCCGATACGCTGTATCTGGTGACACAGCGTCTGCTCAGCTTCCAGGGCATTAATACACAAGCGCCCCCACCGGTTTCAGAAATCCGTTTCGGTGACGGTACCCAGATTCAGGTGCTGATGCCGCCGGTTTCTGTTTCTTCGTCCATGATCGTGGTTCGCAAGATTGCACACGAATTTAAACCAATGCAAACCCTTGTCGAAGAAGAAGTCCTCTCCGCCGAGATGAGCAAGTTCCTGAGCCTGTGTGTCAAAGCACGACGCAATATTCTCATCGTTGGTGCGCAGGGATCCGGCAGAACAACCGCATTGAATGCCATTGCTGCAGAGATTTCGGACGGCGAACGCATCGTCACCATCGAAAATACCGCCATGCTGATGATGCCTCAGATGTTCGTGATGAACCTCGAAGCCCAAAATGCTTCGTTCGGACAAGGTGGAGATCTCGCCTCCCTCATCCGTCAATCCGCCAAACTTCGCGCCGAACGCGTCATCGTCGATGCCATTCAGTCGCCTAACGATGCTTCAGCTTTCCTCTCCGCTATTTGTGCAGGCGCACAGGGATCAATCGCTGTATGCAGTGCGCTCAGCGCTTTGGAAGGTCTGCAGACATTCAAACACATGGTCGCCAGTGATACGTCAAACGCGGCACTCGCAGGTAATATCGATATCATCGTTACAGTCCGTGCTTTCACAGATGCCAAACGCCGTGTTGTCGATATCTCTGAAATCGTCGAAGATGAAAACGGTCTGTCACTCAACCAGATTTATGGCTGGCAAGCCGCAGGAATGGGTAACATGGCCCGTGGCAATGGACAGTTCAAAGCAACCGGAAATGTTCCCAGCTTTTACCGTGAGCTCGAGCGCGGTGGAATGCAACCCGATCCCACGCTGTTTAACTAATCGTGGGGTACTATGTATACACTCATCATAGAAGATCAGAGCGGTCGTTCTACCGAATTTTCATTCGAACAGGGCAGCTATAACATCGGCCGCGTCGACGGCAACGATGTCGTACTGCCCTCCAGCTCCGTTTCCAGAACGCATGCCCGGATTTTCGTTGCTAATAACAAATGTTATATCGACGATCTCGGCAGTGCAAACGGCGTTCAGATCGACGGCAATCGGATTAAAGAACGCACCGAATTACATCGCGGATCTCAGATTCGCATCGGTGAATACACACTCTTTCTTGAATACAAGGACAAGGCTGAGCTCAATGCCGGACAGGATGTATTAAAAACACAAATCGTATCCGGCGAACAAAGCGGCTATAAAATTGTCCGCGTCGGCGATAAATTCGGCGGCGAGGAATTTACACTTTCCGAAACTTCCAACTCCATCGGACGAACCGAAGACAACTACATCATGTTGTCGCATGCTTCGATCTCAAGAAACCATGCTAAAATTATCTTTAACGGTATGGTTTTTAAAGTCATCGATCTCAATTCGTCCAACGGCACTTACGTCAATAACAAGAAAATACCTGGCGGCGGTGAATCTATCCTCCAAAATGGCGATCTCATCCGCTTTGGCGATCTCTCGTTCGTCTTCGTTCCGACTTCTCAAACCGTCGATCCCAGACAATACGTCAAAAAAGGCTCAGACAACCGAAGGATCCTCATCGCCTTCTTCTGCCTGATCATCGTGATTTTGCTCGGCGTGGTTATCTTCTCGATTTACTTGCTGCATTCCCCCAAAAACAACCAGGTACAGCAACCCGTCCAACAGGTTCAGGAAGAAACACCCCAGCAGATCGCTGCAAAACTCAAGACCCAGCTTGATGATGCAGAAAAATACTACAATGATGCACACTTCAAACTGGCTCAGGATATCGTCGAACCATTGCTGGAAAAACATCCCGATGATGCCCGGATCAAAGAATTGAACGAAAAAATTCAGGCAGAAATCGGCAACCAGAAATACTTCGACGAAGCTATCGTTCTCATCAATAACCGCAAATTTAAAGCTGCTATCGTCAATCTCGAACAGATTGATGAAGACAGCAAGCTATACGAAAAAGCTCAGGAAGAAATCAAAAAGACAACGCATAAACTGCATGTCGCAGAATACAACGATATCCGGTCGCGTTGTGAAGAGAATATCACACCGCAATGCATCGAAGAACTCTGCGAAGCCGCAAAACAACTCAATAATTCAGAAGGTGCAGAGCACCTGAATGATGCGATCAAATATATGCAGTTACTCTCTGGAAAAACCAAGATGAAATACAGCGCAGCGGCGAAAAAATGCCACAAAGAGCTGTCCAGTCTGTAAAGCGTTCTACCAGATAACACAAAAGCCGTGCATGCATCATGCACGGCTTTTTTTGTCTTTGATCCGTGCCAATCGTGCAAACCACCGCCTTTCGGGCACAGAAAACCATAGCCATCTCAAAGCATCTCTGAATGCATCTGAACCCGGGCGTTGCGGGGCAAAGCCCCGCATCGGGGGTAGGCGCGTATTTGCTTGCAAATAGCGCCGTAGGGGGCTTGGCCCCCAGCCGACAAACAGACCCGCCTTAATCACCGATGAGCGTCACAATCAGCCGGCGCTGATGCGGAATGGTGCGGTGTTCCCAAAGAAAAATGCCCTGCCAGGTGCCTAGCGCGAGATGCCCATCCATAATGGGAATCCCCAGCGAAACCGGCAGCAACACATTTTTGATATGTGCGGGCATATCATCCGCACCCTCAAAAATATGCGTGTATTCGGGATCATTCTCAGGCACCAGCCGATTCAGGTAATGATTCAGATCATGCTGTACAGAAGGATCCGCATTTTCGTTAATCATCACAGAACAACTCGTGTGTGTGACAAAAATATTGCATAATCCCACCCGGATGTCCGACGCTTGAACGATACGCGCAATCTCCTGCGTGATTTCATACGTCCGCCGTCCGGATGTCCGGATATACACAGTCTGCTGATATGTCGCCATATCTATGCATGTTCCTTCAGATAGTTACGGCAAAATTCGGCATTTTTGTTGAAATTATCCGTAATCGTCTTCAGCACCATTTCTTCAATTTTTTTGCCGATCAATGGCAAATTCACAGAGATGGTGCCCTCTGTTTTGCGCACACATCCATCGCCACTGGCAACAATCGTCGTGGTTCCCTTGGCCTCAACCGTTGTACCCTTTACCTCCGGCTGAATCAGCCATGTGTTCGACAGCTTCGAATGCAGCCAATTGCGCGTTTCAACATAAGACAGATGTTCGCCAGTGAATTTTCTGGCAATCGCCGGAATATCCTCCGGACTCGTCAATCTGATTTTATATAAAATGCCATCTGATGTTTTTTCTTCAGATTGTTTGGACTTTTGCATCTTCAACGCCTGCATCAGTTCATCATCGAACTTGTCATCGCTGAGCAAATCATACAATTTTTGAGGTGAACACGAGAAGCGATCTTCTATTGAAATTTTGGTTGCCATTCTGACTCCTGTAAAAAAAGGCTTTGCACCAGACTGTGGATGCGGAAATCTGCGTCCCCCAATCCAAAGCTGACAGGCGAACAAAAATCCATGACCACAATCATGAACAAAGCAAAAAAATTGCAAAACCGGCCATTTCGCGGGTCAGGAACAGATACTAATTTCGCCCGACCACCGAAACGGCCCACAATTATATACACAATAAATGCTAAAAGCTATCTCTGAGGGTGCGTTGGCAGAGATACAGCAATTAAACCGTAACTGTTCAGCTTTTATGCTCTATTTGGCGGCTTGCGCCGTAAGTACATTATTTGCGCGGCTACGCGCCGCAGGCGGGTAGGGGACGTGCCACCGCGCACGCCCCTACCGTCCACAGTTCGCAATATCAAAAATGCGACGCCCCTGGGGGAGTGCTGTAGCCCTGGTGTGTTGGACAGTATTTAAAAGCATCTTCAGCGATTTTGGTAACATTCGGGCCCATTCGAAATTCTTTCAGATTCGTACATCCCCAAAATGAAACCGCCGGTATCTCAGAAAACACCGGATTGTCAGGCAATCGCACCCGCCTGAGTGAGCGACAGCCCATAAAACACCCTTTGCCAATAGCCGAAAGTTTCGCACCGGGAAGAAAGGAAAGCAGCGCCGTACAATCCTGAAAGACATAATCCCCAAGCGTTATCGGTTGATCGCGCCATTTCACATGCACTAAAGCGTTGCATCCGGCAAAAGCCATTTTTTGAATGGCGCGCACCGTCACAGGAATATCGATAGCCGTCAGCTTCGAACATCCAAAAAATGCGAACTCCCCGATCTCAACAGGTGCGGGCAATATCTCAATCTGTCTAAGCCCCTGGCAAGCATAAAAGCAACTGCCGGAAATCTCGTGCAGATTCCCCGGTAATCGCATGCGTTCCAGTGCATAGCAATGGGCAAACGCCGATTTGCCAATTTCTCGTACACTGCACGGCAACTCGATTCTGTTCAATCGGAAGCAACGTCCAAAAGCGCTTTCCCCAATCGTATGCAAATGATCGTGCAAAACGACTTCGGTAAGATTTTTACAGGATTCGAACACCCCCTGTGGCAATTCTTCAACGCCGGATGGTATCTGAATCCGCCTTAACCCCGTTCTGGCAAATGCATACATGCCGATATGCTTTAACCGTCTTGGCAAAACGATCGATTCCAAATCGGCGCATCCGGTAAAAGCCATTTCTTCGATGCACTCAACCGTCTCGGGCAGAACAACCCGTTTTAATCCCGAAATTCCGGCAAATGCGGCTCTATCAATGGTACGAACGCCATGTGGAATCGACAGATTCGCATCCATGCTGTTCAGACCGATACACCTGTCATCCTGTACATCCGCCGCATTCCATCGCTTACGCCCGCGCCATGAACAAATCTTCCATGCGGTCAAATCAGAAATGCGATTCTGATCTATGCTTGAGAAATCGGCCACTGCGTCACCATCCTTGCGCCCCCCAAAGGCGTATGTTCTACCCGAATCTCTCCATGATGAATCTTCATGATGCGATCACAAATCGCCAGTCCAAGCCCCACACCGCCAACAGATTTCGAACGACTTGGGTCGAGACATACGAACGGTTCAAAGACTTCATGCCATTTATCTTCAGGAATTCCGGGGCCATCATCCTCGATTGCGACCTCAATCGCCGCCTTGTTCTTTCGTACCCGGACCACAATGTTTGCTTTTGCATACCTCGCCGCATTGCTCAGCAAATTGCCGATCACGCGCTTGAATGCTGTCGGATCTGCGGTTACAGTCATATCGTCTTCCAGACCATCGAGCTGAACATTGAAAGGTTCAAGCGGCTGTGAACGCTGCTTCAGTGCAGCATCAATCATCTCTGCAATCAAAATTTCCTCAAAATGTTCACGGCCCTTTCCCGCATCGACATAATTGAAATAGCTCAATTCCCTGAGCATATTGTCAATTTCGGTCAAATCATCGTCGATGGAATCAATGCGTTCCTGCCCTTTCACATCATCATCGGCGATATCGATCATCTCGATCGTAAACCGAATTCGCGCAAGCGGTGTTCGCAGTTCGTGAGAAACCGCCTGCAACAGACTCTTTTGCTGTGACAAATGCCGCTCAATTGAACCGGTCATTTCGTCGATATTGCATGCAAGTGCGCCAAGCGAATCCTGCCGTTTGTCACTGCAACGCGCGCTGTAATCGCCTGCCGTCACGCGTTGACATACCGCCTGTATGCGCCGAATTCGCCACACGACCGGCCAGATAATCACGAGCGTCGCAATCGTCAGAATAATCAAAGCCACGATTATCCCAAGCAGTTTCGATCCCAGCATAATCTCAGGCGGAAGCGGTAACGGCCTGCGCGCAAAAACCACATAGGACGTATCTTCAATCGGAATCACAATAAACGGCAAACGGTTCTCATGATTACGACCAGACCAGCTGCGATTTCTGATATGCATCATGCCATAAGCATATTTGATCAGACCATCATACGTCATTCGGTGCATGCCAAAGCCAAACCGCCATTTTTCAGCAGATTCGTGATTCCCCACCGGATACCCCGGCATCGGTTGACCGCCAGCAAACCACGTCCCCGTCGTAAACGCCCGTCCCATCATCAGACGGTTGCGTTCCATACCGCGCAGTTCTATGCCATATCTGCGCGACGTTTCGTGCTGCAAAAGCTCAGAACGCAATGCAATCTGCGCATGCCCAATAAATGTATCGCTCCGCGAGTTCAGATACGCCGCGATTTCATCATAGGAATGCCCGCGAAGCTTCACATTCAGCATGTCCTGCAACAATCCGGCACTCAGATGAACGACGATCCCATTCTCCACCGTGACCGGACGAATAATAGACGACGTCGCAAAAAGCGCCAGCGAATACATCACAACGATCGCGATAAACGTCTTCAGGAACAGATAAATGGTATGGCGACGCTGAAGCAGGCTCATCTTATCCTTTTTTCTGCACACTGCTCTACTCCAGATCGCAGACATCTCTGCACACTTTTTTTACGATGATTGCACGTTTAAGGGTGCCAGGCTATCGGCTGTCGCCGATACGCCCCGGCCATGCGGCTATCTGCGATACGCCGCATGAAACCTCACTAGCTGTCCTGACACACCAGCATATAGCCGGTTCCTCGCACGCTCTTGATAAATCGCGGTGACTTGCCGTTATCGTCAATCTTGTTGCGCAAACGCGACACGCGCAAATCAATGCTCCTGTCCGCACCATCCCATTCGATACCGCGCATCTGCCTGTATATCTCCTCCCGCGTCAGGATAACGCCCTGGTTTGCGAAGAAATAACTCAACAAATCGAATTCACAACTGGTCAGATTCACGACTTTGCCATCCACAATGGCCACCCGTTTCTGAATATCGATCTGCAGACTGCTTTGGGCCGGATTGCGCGCCGCATTTGACTCCTGCATCGCTTCCTGAGCAATGCGCTCATAACGGTTGAACAGATTGGTGATTCTGGCCAGCAAATTACGCGGTTTTATCGGCTTTACAAGATAATCATCCACACCTATTTCAAGTGAAATGATTTCGTCCAGCTCATCCTCGTGCGCCGTCACAATAATGATCGGATTATTAAACTGCGACCGGACTTCTCGCACAATGCTCTTGCCGTCTTTATGCGGAAGCATGTAGTCAAGAATCACAAAATCAGGCTTTTCACGCAAAATCCGCTCAACTGCCACATCCCCGCGATATTCAACCAAGACATCGAAATTATATCGCTCAAGATATTCTTTGGTGGCATCGGCCAGCTTCACATCATCTTCAACGATCATAATTGTCTTCTTATATTCTGTCATTCAGATTTCTCCTGCGGAGCATTCATTCTTCAATACTAGCCTTGCAAATGCACGAGATTCAACTACGAGTATTCAGGCGTATTTGTCTTTGGCAAATTTGCACGCAGTAAATACCAGTAAAAAAAAATGCGAAATATGTCAAAAAAAATCGCTCTATGCAAAACCCACGAATTTGCTTACAAACGTGATACTTTTGCAACCTTTAGCAATTATGTCAAAATTGAGAAACAAAATTGTTTCAGATCGATATAAGCACCTATCGTTCTGGACATAATATAAGAATATCGACTTAAAATATGGCTCTGTACGACAAACGGGTTAATAGCATCAAAATGATCATGACACATCAAAGCGATACAACAATATGACATGCCTGGAAGGCGTCACTTCTGCATCCGTAACCGGGTGTGCCTGCGGCACGCCCGGACAGACTAGCTCATTACCCCAAATCTGACAGGAACAACACTGTCGCCGTACACAGCTTAAAATCTAGCGATGTTTAACCAGTGTGGGTACAGCGTTATCCCTATGCGTGTGAGATACTGTCAAAAAGCGACGAGCATCGGGCCAGTCCCCCTTTATGCCTTACTACGGCGCTTAATCACTCGCCATGCTTCGTACCCCATGTGCAGCGAGAGCACCTTATTGACCGAAGCGCCAATTGCCATGCCAACGACAGGGAAAAATTTCACCCATTTTTTCGCACCGAACATCACAATCACCCTTGCCAATGCTTTAATCAGCGATTTGCTCAGTTCGCGGGTTGAATATTCGCTCACGGCGAGATCGATAATGGACTTGAGGTTTGGTTCACGTTCGGTTTCGTATGCTTCTTCGAGCGAGGCACAGGCGAGCAAATAGGCGATCTTACGCTCCCTATAATCGGAGATATCGATGCCAGCAAAGTAAGACAGGGCAAGGATCATCTCGATTTCATACTTGAGCGCAATCATGGCATCCAAAGCACCGGCACCGAAAATCGACAATACCGAGCCAATTCCCGGGATCATGCCAGGAATACCGCTGACGCCACCACCGAGTGCACATCTGTTTGAATAATGCATAATGATGAGCTGTACAGTCCGGATTTCCCGCTTATTTTCCGAGGATATTTTTTCAGCGCGTTTTTTGGCTTTTTCCACCGAGGCAATAATAGATTCATCTTTGGCAATGATTTTGTCCAGAATCCGTATGGCATTTCTGGCATCATGTTCAGCTTTGTTGCTCTGTTCGCTCATGTCATTCTCCAGTCGTTGGTCTTTAGCTTTGTACGGCGGCAATGTTGATACGATCTGTTCCAGGCCATTAGTGATTCTGTCCATAGATTTCAGCCACAGTTCAAATCTGTCGCATCTGCGGGGATCTGGCGGTGACGCCTTCGTGGCGTGTGGGATGATTGCAGTGCTTTGAAGTGTCTGTGCACTGGCATATTATCAACACTCCGGCCGTATAGAGCCTTGTTTTTTTGACGCGCACATGCGCACGATATTTATGATACGATTTTGAATTGCGCTCAAGTGTAATCCGTTCGTTCGGGCGGTTACAGATAAATATTCAGCCGGGGCTCTACCCTGTGCCGTCGCATTCTAAAAATGCTTGACAGTATCGTACTTTCAAAAAGGCTCAGTTTAACGATCGTGGATATGAAAAAGTAAGGTTGTCTGATTTGCGGCCACGAGCGATGAGCAATGAGCCACGCGTGCTCATTGGCAAACTCGACGCTCGATACTCGGCGCTCTTCGCCAGTGTCTCACACATATCGGAGTAAAGCTATATCCACACTGGTTAAACATAGCCTTCAAAAAAAAGCATGATGGATGCTTGAGATGAAAGCCCTGAAAGGGCGACAGAAAAGAACAGCCAAAATAGAATGCGACATTCCTGAGGGTGAGGATGAGTGTGAAGTCTACGCAGCGTAACCCCGGGGATTTTTTAGAAAGCAGCGGCCCTGCAACCGGGAGCTACATAGATGGAACGCAAGATTGTATGCTCGTTCCAAAGTTAAATCGTTACGCCTTTGAGATAAATGTAGTTATACAAACTACATTTATACATTGTAGTTTATACAACCACATTAGAATAGGTAAAAGCATCCGGCCGGGGCGTTGCGGGGCAGAGCCCCGCAAAGGGGGAAGCGGCGTATGTGCTTGTTTAGAGACGCGCGTTCGCACGTCTCTAAACAAGTGCATAGCCGCGCAGGGGGCAATTGCCCCCTGAAAGAGAATAAAAAAATAGATTAAGATATAGATTTATTTATTTGTCTGTTTACAGTTTTTGAATTATGACATAGAAGTTATGTTATGCGCGATAAGTGCGCAGATACAGAATTCAGGCTCATCAACCTGGGGAGTAAGATGGTCACGACAAAGAAATTGATTGGGCTCTGTGCCGTATTGATGCTTGGTGCCGGATTATCAGCCTGTACGACAGACCTTGAGACGGATGATATCGATTTTGCGAGTGGCATTCGTCTGACGGTGATTCATACGGGAGATATTCACAGCCGATTGCTGCCATACGATATGGATTTGACGACGACGGATGAGCGCCTTGGCATGGTTCAGTCACATGAGCCATTTGGCGGGATTGCGCGGGCAGCGACGGAGATTCGAAAGATTCGATCACAAGCGCAGCACAGCGTTCATGTCGACAGCGGCGACGTTTTTCAGGGTGCGCCAATTTTTAATGAATTCAATGGCGACCCGGAAGTAATGGCATTAAATTATCTTGGCATGGATGCGTTCATCATTGGCAATCACGAGTTTGACAATGGTGTGCCGAATCTTTACGACAAAATGTCGAAAGCGCAGTTTACGATTCTTGCGGCCAATTACCAGTGGAGGCCGACGCAGGGCAACGACTATCTTCCGCTTCGGGATGTTGCGCGTCCGTACACGATAGTGAATGCCCAGGGCGTACGCGTAGCCGTGATTGGTATGGCGAATTTCTCGAGTATGTCGTCGAGTACGTATGGCGACAACAACCTGGGTATCACCGTTTTGGAGAATATTCAGGTCGTCCAGAGCTATATCGATCTTTTGAGAAATGACGCGAACATCATCACGATGGTGACGCACCTTGGTCTTGGCGAGGATGAGGATGTTATCCGCAAGACAACGGGGCTGGATATCGTATTTGGCGGTCACTTGCACATCGTATTGAATCCGCCAAAGATTATTCCGGATAATACGACGACGATCGTCAATGGCAAAGAAGAAGCCGCCCCCAGAATGGTACCGCTGGTGCACTCGGGTGCATTTATGAAATATGTCGGCCACTTTGACGGTGTATTTTATCCGGATTATCTGATTCGCCCCGAAATGTATCCGGAAGGCGTAGACAAACGCGAATGGGATCTGACCCTTGTCAGCAACAAATATACGCCGATTCCCATCGAAGCAACGATACAGGACGACGCAGAACTGACGCTTCTGATGGCACCATATGAGCGCGAATTGTCAAGAAGACTGAATCTGCGCTATATCGTTGGTTATGCACCGCAGACATTGAAGCGATTCGGACAGGGCGGAAAAGACTCGTCACTCGGCAATTTCCTGGCAGATGCAATGTTGCTTCGCCAGCGCGTCGAAGCCGATTTCGCCGCGACCAATTCGCTGGGTATCCGTACCGATATCAATCAGGGACCTGTGACCAACGATCAGCTCTATAACGTCTTCCCGTTCCCCAACTCGATTTCCTCGATGATGCTGTCCGGTACCGAGGTCTGGTCACTGCTCGACTACAATTCATATCGTTCGATGAACCGTGGCTGCCAGAGCCAGCTTCAGGTCTCCGGCGTCCGTTATACAATGGATTGCCATACCGCCAAGAAAGTTTCGGACGATTACCTCGATCTCGGCTATCTGTTTGAATATCAGTACAGAGCCGAAGCATTTGACGAAATCTGCAATTGCCGCTTCAGAGTTCCAAATCCCAAAGATCAATGCCCGGGCTATTCGAGATCAAATCATAAACCGGAGTATTGCAACAAGAAATCCTATCGTGGCAGCAATTTCCCGGAACTCGACAATGAGGGTAATAAAAATGAACCCGATCCCATCACCGGAGAAATCGATTCACCAGACGATATCTACGATGTTCACTTTGCCAAAGATATCATGATCGTCAGAGGTGCCTGCGATCCAGATCCAAAGGTCAATGGCGCTGCAGAATGTGCCCACTACGATCCCGATTTGCCGCCGGATAAACAGATCGTTACGTGCGAACGCATCATCGATACACAGAAAGGTCCGTATGGTGCATGTTTGGAAAGACTACAACCCGAATGGTTCTATAAGTTTGCAACAAACAACTATATGTCTCGCGGTGGTTCAGGCTTCTCATCACTTAAGAACAATACCACACAAAAAGATACCGATGTGGAACTGCGCGCCATCCTGATCGATGGCATCGAAAAAGAAAAATCATGCGTTCAGCAGTGTGCAGAACAAACCAAGCATCAGCGTTGTCTGGAAGAAAAATACAAAGATTCATGCAATGGCGTAAAAGATTATCAGGCCTGTCTTGAATCGGCTGAAACAACCAAGCAACTTTGCAAAGATTATAAAGATAAATTCGATATCAATAAACCGGGTACATGCAAACGACTGCTCAGCTGCAAAGCTGATACAACCGAATTCGAAATGCGCTGGTGCAAGCAGCTGTATCGCTACAGCGAGCAGGAAGTCTGTCTGGCAAACGCCGACAGAAGTTCCGACGGAACAGGCCCCGCGAGCTGCGCAGGACTCTCGAAATTTACCGATTACGATGCATGTCTTGAAACGAACTATCAGACAGAATGCGGAACCTTGTTCTACTCAGCTGCAATTCATGATTGCCTCATCAATGCAGATGAAAAGAACGGTAAAATGTGTGCAAACAAGCATATCGTCGACGGTGTTTCCGAGAGTGAGTATTCGCGTTGTGTCGCACAGTTCATAGAAGACAAGGATTATGCATCATGCGCTGGATTGAGCATGGTCAGCGAATATGACAAATGCGTCGATCAGGCCAAATCAACCGCAGAAGGCATCTGTATGGAGGTCTCCTGCTTCATCGCCGGCACAGACGGCCGCCAGAATCCGGAACGTCCGCGCAACGATTCGCTCGAAAGCGAAGTCAGTGCCGAAGAAAGCAGTGCCGGCGGCGCATTCGCCAATGGCGCAGCCATTATGGAAGCCCTTCAGGAAGCCGGTTATGACGCTTGCTATTAACAGACAGGAGGATGAATAGAATGAAACTTCGAACATTGAAATCATGCCTGGTTCTCGCCGCCTGTCTCGGTATCTCAACCGCCACACTCAGCTGCGTCGAAACAGAATCCAACCACTATGAAGGTGTCCATGCTTTCATCGTCAAAACGATCACCAATGGCAATTTCTATGGCACTGAATCAGAACCACTCAAATATGCGACGAAATTTGCGACATCCAGTGGTAAGTGCGACGAGACTTGCTACACACTTCAAATTGCAGCCTATGCCGTTGATATCAATGGAAAATTTATAAAAGACTACAATCAGACCGTGACGCTTACTGCACGTCCAGGTTTGCTCAACAGACAAACCGTCACATTCAAAAATGGCGTCGTTGGAGAATGGGAATATGACAGCGATGGCACTCCGACCAAGCCTATCAGCGGTTCACGTCTCGGTCTGCGGTATGCCTACGGATCCACACGCATCTGGCTCGAAGATACCAAACAAACGCCCATAAAAGCCGATGTTCCCTGCCAGAACAACAAAGTTTCCATCGATGGACATTACTGTGAGCCTTCACTCGCCACCGGCACGAGCGAAGAATTTATCTTCGAACCGCAGACGATCAAGATGATCCAGTACAATCCGGATAAACCCGCTGGTCAATCTCCGTTGTATGCAAATTATGCTCAGCTAAAAGCACTTCCTGGCCACGATTTGGTCGTCACAAACGTCGTTTCAACCGGTTTTTATGTCACCGATTTAGGCGATGATAACTACAGTTCATTGTTCATCTTTACCTATTCTCAGCCAGGCCGAGTCGAAATTGGCGATCGCATCTGCGAAATCTCCGGCGGTGTGTCAGAATTCACAGGCATGACTCAGATTCAGTTCCCGTCTTGGGGTATTCAGAACAAAGAGCGTTCGACCGCTGAAGATATTGATCCTGCGCCTGAAGATGGCGATCAGGGTGTCGGTTCCTGTACGGATAAACTCACCGGCGAAACACGTCCATGTACCGATGAAGAGCTCGAAGCCATGGCCGCACTCGTCGATTGTTCCGATGTTTACAATGATGGCGTCAAGCTCGAAGGCGATGCGAAAAAAGCATTCGCATACGTCGAACCACCGGCACCTCGCATTCTTACCTCTGAAATTCTTGAGCTTTCAAACGTCGCTGCGCTCGAATCCCTCGAAGCATCCGTGGTGACGGTTCAAGACCTCAGACTGTCGACAGATTTTATCAATTGCGATGATAACGGCAACGGCAAGATTGAAACAGCAACTTCCGAAGCCGAATGCCGCAATGAGTGTTCCAACAATTCACGCACCTGCACCGAGATCTCCAGCCTCGAAAGCTATGATCAGTGGCGCGCATGGACAATCGATGGCAATTCCGAAATCTCCGTTTCGAGTACGTCACTCATCGCCGATTTCAACATCATTGACGACTGCTATGAGTGGAACGATGCCTTATCCAACCGCCGCATGATGCGTTGTCCCGAACGTCATCTCCACACACTTACCGGAAACCTCAAACAAGTGCTTCCGACATGTTCCGGTGACGGCGAATGTGACCCTGCAACCTTTAAGAATAAGAACGTCATCATGACCGTTCTTGAGCCACGCTTCAAATCCGATCTCATCTGGGATACAGAATTTAACAAAGCACAGAAAGAACTCTTCGATGCCTGCATCAATGACGAACGTGATCACGGTTGTCTTGAGGCTTGTAAAGAATGGGGCACCAGATGTACCTGCGAAAAGTTTAAGAACTACGCAGAAAACTCCCAAACAAGACCTGCCGATTGGCCCAAAGCCTGTCCAGGCGGCGAACAATAACCACAACATTCATCTGTTATTATAAGTTTTTTTAACATCATTCATTTCGGGGTCCTGCCCCTTGACATAAACAGGAGACGCATTCATGCAATCGAGAGATTCTCATCCCAGTCACAAAAATTTAACCAGTGTTATTCGGACATTTTTTGCCTGTCTGTTTGCACTCGTCACATTTGCACCTATCGCTGTAGCTGGTGATTTCGTTGATACGCGACTCAGTTTCGTTTTCAGCGACGACAACCTCCTCTCCGGTCCGGGCGAATCGCTCATCAACAGCCCCGAAATCGACTTTGGTGCCCGTAAGGGTGTCTTTTTCCCGTTCGAAAATCTCAACAGCCAGGACGATGGTGACGAAACCCTTACGCACCTCGTTCTCTATAAAGAAATGCCTGGTTTCGTGAAGAATCTCACGACGGATGCTGCATTTGTCGCCAGACTCGCAGTTCTCACAGAACCAGAAAATGGTTTCGCCGCAGGCGATATCAAGCTCAAAGATGACGGTTCGTATATCCGTGCGCGTTACTCATTTACGGATGTCGAAGTCGATCCGCAGACCGGACACACCAAAGACAGCCCACGTCAGCTCGAACTCGTTTTCTATCCCACAAATGCTGACCGCTTCCGCGCCGGTTACACTTACGATCTCTCCTGGGCTGGAAATAAAATTTTCACCCAGCAAAAAGCTCAGTTCGCTACCCCAGGCTTCAGACTTAAATTCGATTGGGATGGCTTCTATGTTTATGCCGGTGCCAAATCCACCCGTGAAATCATCATCACAGAAAACAACGACGATGTCGCAAACCGCGAACTCGGCGCTTTCTGGGGCGGCATCTTCGGTCTCGGTTACATCGGTCACATGTTCGGTATCGAAGCAAACGGTGCTTTCTTCGATTCCGGAACCAACCCAAAACAAGGTGTTCAGGGTAAAGAAGTTTACTCCGGCGGCGTTTCTGCAAGACTCAGTGCCTTCTCCGATGGCTTTAAGCCTGAATCTTCCATCGATTACAGACTCTATCGCAATAATGATGACGCCTTCGAAGCCTCTAACTACTTCCTCAGAAAACCCAAAAACTACGAGTCTTTCACATGGAGAGCATCCATCGAAGGTAACTGGTTAACCGAAACCCTCGCAGACTTCGAAAAACTCGGTTCGACCAAACGTATCGACGCCTTTGCTGGTGCTGTCCGCGCAGATTTCTACCTCGGAAAACTCGCAATCAACATCGACTTCGTCTATCGCGATCTCTATTTCATCCTCTTCAACGTACCGAGCCTCGATCCTTACTATGCACTCCCCAAAGACGCTTCCTCCAAGCCTGAGCTGCTCTTCGCTGTTAAAGGTGAATACTGGTTCGAATCCACAAACCTCCTCCCATCACTTCAGTTCGGTATCCAGAAACCCGCTTCCTATCGCGGTCGTATCAGCGAAACACCCAATCCTTCCGAGCTCGTCAGCGGTTCGCAAACCGTTGCAATCACCGATTCAAGCACCATCATCGCTTTCCCCGGTGGCGAAGAACCTAAAGAAATCTACTCCATCAAATTCGCTCTGCGCTGGGATCTCTCCGATATGCTCAGCCTCATCGGCACCTTCAATTACAACTATGATCGCAACCAGCTCGGTCGCCGTAAAGATACCACAAACTTCACTGCCGAATACTATATGCGCGATCCACACGTCATCGGACTCGGTATCTTTGCACAGGCAAGATTCTAGTTTCTCATTCTGTCCACTTTTGTGATATATGCCGTCATCGCCGGTCCAATTTCGCGACCGACGATGTGCGTTTTCTTATGAGGCGCGGTTTTCGCGCCTCTTTTGTTTGTCTTTTGGTTCGCTGTGTCTCGAGAATCTCGCTTTTTTAACATACGCCAGGGCGAGTTGTTTCCGCTCCTAATGGCAACATTGGGAACGTTCTCATCTGTTGCCAGTGTCGTCCTGGGAAAAACACTCAGCGATGCCATTCTGCTGTCGGCCAGACCCGTCATCAATATCGCGAATTTCTTCGTTTATTCCAGCCTCGCATTGATGATCGTCTCCCTCATCTATTTTCAGCTCATTCGAGTTCTGTCTGCAACAAAACTCAACGCAACCATCCTGTTTTTATCTGCCATTGGCGTCGTTGTTTTCTCAAGCCTCAATCTCACCTCACATCCCATCATTCTCACATTTGCCACGTTTCTCGTCACTGCGCCGGCCATTGGCAACATCATCGTATGGAATGCCATCAGCGATGCTTTTAATGCGCGTCAGGGCAGACGACTGTTTAATCTCGTCGCAGCTGCATCAACGCTTGGAGGAATCGCTACCGGATGCGTCATTCCCAGTCTCATTCGCTGGTTCGGTATTCCTTCGCTCACCATCGCCGGATGTATCTGCTATATCCTGATGGCCATCCCTGTTATCGTTCTGGCCAGATTCAGACGTTCCGAAAAAACTTACTATTCCGTCACTTCCGAAGCCAGACGCTCATTCAAAGATAATTTCGTTCACGGCATTCAAAATATCATCCGATCGCCGCTGCTCAAGAATCTTTCCTTCATTTTCCTCCTCACCGCACTCGCCACAAATATCATCGACTTCGTTCTCAAATTCTATCTGCAAACGCATTTCGACAAAGAAGGCATCGCCATTTTCTATGGCCACTTCAATGCGATTTCCAACACTTTCAACCTCATTATTCAGCTCACACTGCTCTCTCAGTTTCTCACGCGGTTTAAGACGCGTACACTCTTTGCGCTTACCCCCGTTATTCTCCTGCTTTTCTCCCTCCCCTTCTGCTTTATTTATACCGCACTTTGTGTTTACGCGCTGCGCTTTATCGATGTCGCACTGCGTTTTACGATCCAGGATTCTGCACGCGAAATCGCAACATCTTCGCTGCCAAGACTCCTGCGAAACAGTTCAAAAGTCGTATTTAAAGGCATCATGAATCCGCTTGGAGGTATCGTCGCCGGTCTCCTGCTTAACCTCATTGTTCCCCACATTCATCCCCAATTTGTCCCGCTGCTGCTCATTCCCGTCACCCTCATCACGCTTTTCTTTGTCCGCGATCTCAATCGCTATTCCGCATATCATCTTTATAAACAGCTCCAAACTTCCGTTCCCGACGAGACCACAACCGATATTCAGCCTGCCGCCCAAAATACAAAAATCTCATACGATCCCACCCTTCTCATGGACGACTCGCCAAGCATCCGCGATGCCACCATCGATGCCATACTCCTCGATAAATCCGAAGATCTCAAAACTCATACAGATATCCACCGAAATGCCCTCGCGCTCGTCGCACACGAAACCAGACTCGCACAAGCCGTGCTCGTCCTCATGAATGCAGATCCCAAAAATGACGATCTCTCCGACGATTTTCACGAAATCGCACCACACCTGCAAAATATCTATGACGAAGCCTTTTATCGCATGTTCAAAGGATTAATGGCGCTCTATAAACGCGAAATGATTCAAACCATCTTCCGATCCCTGGCCGATTCCAAAGCGTCCACTCGCGCACAAGCCATTGAACTCCTGCAGCTCACGGTCACAAACTGCCCACATGCCAAAAGGATCCTCATTCTGTGTGACGATTTCAGTCAAAATGAGAAAGTCACGAGACTCGATGATATCGAACATCTGTCCGTCGAAGATGCACTCGCCATTCTCGAAACCGAAAATGATCGCCGTCTCGCGAAACTCAAGCCCAAGCTCTCAGCGATGTTTGCAACGCCTGTTTCTTAGCTTTTTCTCACCCATACCTGCACTTCTGTATTTTGAAGTTCTGCGCGAAACAAAAGCATACGACCACAAACCGAAAAATCGTATAAACGAGCTGAATCGTCGCTAAACCTCTCTCGCGCGCGGTGATTCCCTTTGACATCTGCGCCAATTCTGATTATCATTGATCCGGCTTGTTTTGTGAGGTTCTCCATGCCAGATGATAAAGACGAATTAACAGATATCACCCAAATTTTGGGCAACAATCTCATTCCTGATCTCAACACATCGGATCAGCCGGTTATCAAACGGGATGTCCCCGAGCTTTCCGCCGCTTCCGTCAACAAAACCTACAAGGGAAAACCCGTCAGCCTCGAAATCGAAGGCGGCCAGGAAGTTTTCTACAAAGGCAATTACGTCAGCTCCATCCCGCTCATGGGCGCACCACTCATCATCGGCAGACGCGATGTGCTCTCCGGTTTTTACCCCGACATCGACCTCGCCATGTACTGGAAACAGGATCGCGCCATCTCCAGAAAACACCTCAAAATTTTCTGCGATGAAAACGGTGCCTGGTTCGTCGAGGATCTCTGCAATCATAACGCGACGTTCCTCAACGCCTACAAATACCCGCTCAATAACGAACGCGTCGAATTGCAACCCAACGATCGCATCCTCATTTCCATGTCACTGGCCATCGACTTTAAAGTCAACAACGAATAAGGGGGGGAAGCCCCCCAACGCGGCTATTGGCAAAGCCAATACGCCGCGCCCCCCCTGTGCGGGGGATCCAATGCGCACAGATATTCTGGTGCGGTGACGTCTATTTTGGCTAACTCGCCCCCGCAACGCCCCCAATTCATTTTAATGCATCGAGTCTCAATAAATGAATGAATCTTCCTTCATACATGCATTGCGTTTACGTATCAAAGCCTGTGAACCACTCATCTGGATAGAAACTCCAGATGACGACTGGATTCTCGAAACGCTCAGGCGTGAACTCACCCCACAGAACATTACATTCGAAATCACCGATTACCCCAAATGGACTGAATTCGAGAAATATACACAGCGCACGGTCATTGCCTGGACAAATCTCTCTTCCCGCGACTGCGAAGAACATGCAACCGCGCTTATCAGGCTATCGAGACAGCTCCGCACCTCAATTACCCTCGTCGTTTTGTCTTTGCCAGAAACCGAAAGACCGCAGTGCCTCAATCACGTGCCAAAGCTCATTGCACCGCTGCCAAGTCTAACCGCTCGAAAAGCACTCGCCCAGCTCGTCCTCGGTGCCTATGCACGCGATATCAAACTCCTAAACCGAATCTCCTATATTTCTGCAGGACTTACACGAACACAGCTCTATCGCGTACTCACGCGTTGCCTGCTCGAAGCCCGCAGCGATACATCGCCGGCAACGTCTCAATTCATGCCCGAAATTGATGTCAGGCTCTGGGAAAAGAATATCATCAACGAGAAAAAACAGCTCCTCGCCAGCACGCTTTCGCTCGAAATTATCGATGAACAGGTTTCCCTGGATGACGTCGGCGGAGTCAGTGAACTCAAGCTTTGGCTCAATCAACGTACGGCTGTTTTCACCGATCAGGCCAGAAAATATGGTCTCAAACCTCCCAAAGGCCTGTTGCTCGTCGGTGTACAGGGATGCGGTAAATCACTCATCGCCAAAGCCATTGCCAGCGTCTGGAACTTCCCGCTCATCAAACTCGACATCAGCAGCATCTTTGCAAATCATAGTGCTTCCCCCGATGCTGTGCTTGCAAAAGCATTGAATGTCGTGGATGTGATGTCGCCAGCTGTCATCTGGTGTGACGAAATCGAAAAAGCATTCGGACAGGGAGCCGATTCAACCACACGCCGTCTTCTCGGACACATTCTCAGCTGGTTGCAGGAACGCCAGTCCAATACTTTCTTCGTCGCCACTGCAAATGATGTCCGTGAGCTTCCCTCCGAACTCGTCCGAAAAGGCCGTTTCGATGAACTGTTTTTCGTCGACCTGCCTGACGAAGCGGCGCGTGCTGAGATCTTCAACATTCACCTGCGAAAACGACATAGAAATGTCAAACTGTTCGATTGTGATGAACTCGCTGCAGCTTCTAACTATTTTTCCGGCGCAGAAATCGAACAAACCATTATCGAAGCTTTGTTCAATGCTTTTCCACAAAACCGCGACATCACGCAGGATGATATTCTCGACGCCATTCAGGATACCATTCCACTCTACAAGCAACGTGAAGAAGATATCAAACGCCTCAGAGAATGGGCAACCGAGCGCACACGAATGGCCGCAAATAATGCGCGCATGCTGTCCTATTTCTCATAAGCAGTTCCTGTAATCTGGCTAGGATAACTGCGTAACGCTTCAGCCCTATGCCAAACGCCGTTGGCGTTCAATATCAATAACCCCCGGTTGGCGCATAACGGCTACCGGGGGCTACAGATATATGGAACAGGCTTCTTGATGGGCTAATCGTTACATAATAACTACAAACAAGCCCTGTCAAACAGCTTGATCATTTCCTCGATATGATGATCCGCCGTAAATCGTGACAGCGCGATTTCACGCCCCTGCTTTGACATCGTTTGACGCCGTTCCGGCGAATGATACAAAACGTCCAGTGCTTTGTACAAAGCTTCGGGATCGTTGGGTTCAATATACTCAACACTCGATTCATCTGGCGAAAAGATGTCCGGAATGCCGCCAACCCGCGTCGTAACGACGGGAAGCGATTCAAACATCGCTTCCAGAATACAAAGCGGCTGGCCTTCATATTCAGACGGAAGCACGAATACATCTGCATCGCGATATGCTTCGTGCTTTGCCCTGCCTTCGAGAACGCCATCGATTGTCACATTGCGCAATCGATGCTCATGCACAAAATCATCGATATCGACATCCTGGTTTGGTACGCGGGCACCAACGAATCTAAAATGCCAATTGCATCCCCGTTCTTGCGCAATAACAGCAGTCTTCAGCAATGTCGAAAAGCCTTTGGCCGATATCAGATTGCTCAAAAACAAGATATCAAATTTGGGCTGATCAAACCGGCGGCAGATGCTTTCTTCCGCCATCAATACAAACTCAGGATCGATGCCATTCGGTACGGCAAAAACACGGGAATCATCCAGTATGCCTGCAAACATCTGTTTTAGCGAATCGCTCAGAACAACGGCTGCATTCAGTCTGCCGACCAAAAACTTTTCGATGCGCTGCAGTGGCTGCGACAAAGATTCGTATGCCTTTCTGAACCCCGAACCATGCACATGCCCAATGCATGGATGACGCGTCAGCCATGATGTCGCCATAAAAAACATATCGCGAAGCATCGACATACGCCCATGCCCTAGCTGCAAATAAACGATGCAATCGCGTTCTCGCACACACGACACCAGCAATTGCCATTCGATCCCAGCCAGCTGACATATCCGCCTTAAAACAGAATTGCCACCGATATCTTCACCGATATTCAGCGTTATCACGCGGTAATCTGACGATTTCAAACCATCCAGAAGTAGTTTTGCCGCAAGACTTTGACCCGTAATTGGCGGTGGAAACGCCCCTATCATCAATATACATCGTCCAGACATATATACCCTTTTTCAACGACATCGTTCCTTATCCAGGATAAGTTTCAATTCACCCTACGCCCAAAACGCCAAAAGCGTTCGATATCAATTGCGCCTGGTTCTTGGCTGTCGAGTTCTAAAAATGCTTGACAGTTCTTAATTTGCAAACTTCCTGTTAAATGCTCATGATTTTGCCCTGAAGGGGCGAAATGTCACAGCCCGGAATCATTACTTTTTTCATATCCACGATCGTTAAACAAAGCCAAAGAAAAATACCATAATTCCCGGCCTTGCCGAAGACCATTAATATGCAAGCCCTAACGGTCTGATGTACGGTTGAATCATTACCGGGACAACCAAACTCAATCCGTATTATCCTGGTTCAGTTTATCTTTGAGATCGCTGCCAGCCTTGAAAACCAGACTCTTGCGGGATTCCACCCAAATACTTTCGCCCGTCTGTGGATTCCGGCTTTGACGCGGTTTGGTTGTTTTCACAGAAAAAGTCCCAAATCCACGAAGAATCACCTTTTCCTCCGTTAATATGCCCTGTGTGATGGTATCAAAAAAAGCGTCTACGACAAGACGCGCCTGACGCATGGGGATACTGTATGCAGCAGACAATCTTGTAGTGAGTTCATTCTTTGTCATATAGGACTCCTGCAATTTTCAAAGCGTTGGTTATAACCACACAGCCCTAATCATCATGCGGCGTATCGCGGCGATTGCCGCGATAGACGCATCAGGCGTGCGTATTGGCCACAGGCCAATAGCACGACAAAACCATCATAAAAAAATTCTGTACGGCAAGCGTGTTGATAGCATCAAAATGATCATGACACATCAAAGCGATACAACAATAAGATACGCCTGGAAGGCGTCACTTCTGCATCAGTAACCGGGTGTGCCTGCGGCACGCCCGGACAGACCAACTAACGGCCAAAACTGAAAAGATCAACACAATCGCCGTACAAAGCCTAAAAAATCGTTCGACAAGCGCGAAGACGATTTACTTTAGCACACATTATAGGGCAACAAAAACACTATTTAGGATTTCTGCAGGACTATAGCATTTAAACATGGCCTAGGTATTGCCGACACCACAGTAAACCCGCTTATACAGAAGAGTTTTGTCGAAATAGGGGAGGGGCCCCAGGGGCGTCGCATTCTAAAAACACTTGACCGTATCGTACTTTCAAAAAAGCAGATGGATGCTTGAGATGACAGCCCTGAAAGGGCGACAGTGTACAGCCGGGGGGCAGCGTTAGCGGAACCCCCGGATCATAGATTGCCAAGTATTTTAGCCCTCAAAAGGCGACAGAATAGAACATGCCAAAATAGAATGCGACAGCCCTGTGGACAGGCCCCATTGAGTCTTTTGTGAGCCATGGTGATATGTAAAATTAGGAAGTCTGCAAACAAATAGTACGGATTCCAAAGGGCTTAGAGTGGGGGCTGGGGCAAAACCCTATAGGCGTTAAATGCGGTAGTTCTAGGGTTTCTGAAGTTTTGCCCGGGCTGCCTGGCAGTATGGATCATATTTTAATGCCAGTTTCAGCGTCTGAGTATACCCATTTTCATCGCCATTGCGTTGTACTTCCTGCGCTTTGGCGACGAGCTCTTCCGCCATTCGGATGTTATTCGCATTTTGGGTACAATAGTCATTTTGCCATTTGCGGTACGACTCGAGGCTCATGCCGGAAGACTTACCCTGTTGACGGGAGATGTCCATGTATACACCGCGTTCTGTCGCATTCTGAAGGATTTTATAGGCATCGTTCAGCACCTGATAAGCCATCGACAGCTTACCGCATAATTCGGCGCCGAAAGACGAAGGATAGCGATCCGGGTGCAGCACGCGAACAAGGGTATTATATATCGTTCTGAGTTCAGTGCGTTCAACGGTTTGCGGCACATTGAACAACACATATAATGATCCGGTCTTCGCAGAGCTCAGAAACCGATCCACCTCGGCAAGTGCATCCTGAGCACTCAGAGACTGTATATTTTCGAATGGGATACGACGTGGATTCTTCATCGGCGGCCGAACGGGTGTATTTGCAGGTTTAGACGATATTTCGCGATTGGAAAGCTGCGAGATGCTCTGGGCGTTTCGGTTGTCGGCCGAAAAGAAATCGCGAAGCGGTGCAACGATTTCCGGACGAATCGGCACATTCAGAATCAGACCTGGCCGTTGTCCCAGATGACGTTCAATCGCCATTTTACGGCCAATACCGCAATCTACGGTCGCATCCAGTTCTATGTGCTGCGACGTTTCTACGATTTCGAGAATCAGTTTCGCCGGGGTGCCCGATGGATAGCTCTCAAATGACTCGACATAGAACTTCTGCCCCGATAACTGGCGTTTGTACACATCTAGCGCCTGCTGTCGTGTCTGAAATACGCTTGAGAATGTTAACATCATTTACCCCACAAAATATAAGGCGCTGTTTAACGATCTGAGCTACCGCACCCGGCGAATAACCCCTATTTATACAAACTGGAGATCAAATCTGCAAACCGCTTTTCAACTTCACGTCGCTTAATTTTCAGTGCAGGCGTCAGCAAACCACCCTGAATGGTGAAAGCTTCAAGCGTAACTGCAAATTTCTGCGGTCGTTCATAGCCTCTGAAATCCTCACATGCCGTGCGAAGTTCATTGGAAATCACTTCGCGGAGCTTGGGATTTTCCTCGATATCATGCTGAGAGGCATTCTCCAGATGGTTTTCCTGCTTGAATTTTTCTATAAATTCATCGCTCGGACGAATCAATACGATGTTATACGGCTTACCGGAACCGAATACGACCGACAGATCAATAAACGGCGAATTATTAATTTTTTCTTCCAATGCGGTTGGAACGACATATTTACCATTTTCGAGTTTGTATTGTTCCTTCACACGGCCGGTAATAAACAGATAACCATCTTCATCGATATATCCCATATCACCGGTATGCAGTCGGCCTTTTTCATCGATTGCGCTTGCCGTTCCTGTCGGATCATTGTGATATTGTTTCATCACGCAATCGCTCTCAACAACGATTTCACCGCATTTATCATTGCTCTTATCGAGCATTTCATTGTCGCTTTCTATTGTAATTTTAACGCCCGGCAATGGAAATCCGACGGCACCAATTCGCACGTGATTTTCAATATTTACGGCGATAATCGGGGCATGCTCGGTCATGCCACAGCCTTCATAAATCTGTACGCCAAAGTTATCAAAAAATGTGGCAACTTCTTTCGAAAGAGAAGCACCGCCGCTGATACAGAATCGCAGCGAATTGCCAAATATCGCACGAACTTTTGTCGCAACGAGCTTGTCCAGTACTTTTTCCTGAAGCTTTCCAAACAACGATAAACCGCCATGTTTCGAACGATCCAGTACATTTTCTGCCTGTTCAAACATAAATCGTTCTATCGCTTTGTTCGAGGCTTTCAGATGCGCCATATCATATATTTTGTTAAATATCTTTGGTACTGCGCACAATATTGTAGGATTCACTTCGAGCAGATTCTGAGTGATCGTACGATTGGACTCGACAAGGCCTACCGCTGCGCCAACGGCCGGAAATATATGGAAATCGACCGTCTTTCCAAATGCATGTGCCCATGGCAAAAATGATAAAATCCGGTCGTTGCACGATATATTAAATACACTCGCCGTTTTTATCACGTTCTGTACGATGTTGCGATGCGTCAGTTCTACGCCATGAGGTCTGCCTGTTGTACCGCTTGTATAGATAATATCGCTCAGATCGTCCTCTGTAATATCATCTTCTGTATCATCTGGCAGATCGACCTTATTAATCATCGAAACGAGGCTTTCTGCATCTGCGGATGAAGGCTTAATAACAAGTATGCGCTCCAGACCCGGGCTGTGAAGTCCTTCTATGGCTTCGCGTATTTTATCGTTGCTTACAACGGCGATCTTCGGTTGTGAATCGCCGAAGATATACTCCCACTCCTGTACTTTTTGTACCTCATACATCGGAACAATCACGCCGCCAAGACCATATGCAGCATAGGCTGTCAACGCAAATTCTACTGAATTATTTGCAATCAGTGCAACGCGATCGCCTTTTACAAGGCCAAAGCTTTTTAACAGGCTGCGCATCTTGCGCATCTGAATATCAAATTCCGAATATGTTATCCATTCATAGACGGATTCTTTTTTGACACCAAAAAATGGTCGCTCGCCATATAAATGAACCGAACGACGAATCAGTCCGGAAAGTGTTTTGATATCCAAATCTTGATTGTAATATTTGATGTTATTCATTTCGCTGTGATTCCACTCAATGATTGACAAACCTGTCACATTTCAGGGGCATTCTTATTTTGCAATGCCGTCCAAAAGACAGAAACCCTATTTATATAGCGCTATACGACCGGATGTGGGATCATCAAACGCAAATCAACGCGTATTGAACGTCGGGAATGAGCGTCTCTTTCAAGGAGGCTCAATGCTCGACCCAAGGCTACTGCATTTAAAATGCTCAATGCAGTAACCTTGTTCTTTGCGCGCTGAAGTTCGTCATTGATCGGCACAACGTTCGTACAGAACCGTCGTTATTTTCCCAAACGCAGCCTGGCTTCATGAATGATATCGACGTCACCGTACTTTTCAATCAGACCAGCAAGCATCTTTTCGGCATCATCCATCAACATCAGTGATGCATAGAAATCAATCTCCTGGATTGCATCCATCACTTTCTGACGATCTGAATCCGGAATGCCATTGGGCTTTGCTTCTTCCTTCTGTGAGGCCGCTGGTGACGGTTCTGACGGTTCATTGAAGAAATTCATGAACACATCATCCAGATCGTTCGATACCGCACGGCCAATAGACGAAATACCATTCAGATTCGAAGAATCTGTAATTTCTACAGCACGCTGTACGCACGCAGCCTTCACTTTATCAGAAGAACGAGTGACAGGCTTTTGGGCGCTATCTGCCTCTGGAACCATACCGGCTTTAATCTTGGACGACACCGGCATCTGGCTCTGTTCGAGCGTTTTCAACTCGTCAAGAACGTCACCAGGAATGGACTGTATCGGTTCTGGAATTTCTATTGTCCGAACCAGTTTTCGAGGAGAGCCCAAACCTGCTCTGATTCCGCCAGGCTTTGGAATGGGGGGAGGAAGCGGCGGTTTACCCGTTGGACTTTTCGTTGGAATGGGCGGGATCGAACCGAGGCCAATCGGGCGGGCAGGCGATGCTGACGCAGGCGCTCGCAATCCATAGCGAGAAGGATCCAACCCAAGCACCATCATCAGATTATAATTTTCCCAGGCACCTGGTGTACAGCGTTCAGCATTCATAATATGCTTTGCGGCTTCATCCGGCGACTTCTCAAACACAGCCTTCGCAATCTTTCGTTCACATTGTGCAAGCGAAAGTTTATCGTGTGTGGCTGCATAGATTTCTGAAAGCATGTTCAGTGCAGGCAAATGCTGATCATCGAGATCAATAATCTGGAGACAAAGCTGCCGCGCTTCCTGAATATTTCCCGCCTGATAGTAATGCTCCGCATCTGCCATGCGATGGCGGATCAACCGCTCGTTATTTGGATCGCCGATACTCGAAGAACCTGGCACATGACTCTGCAAATGGCTGCGATCTGAATCAACTGAGCTCAGGACATTCAATGCGCTTTCAGAAAGCATCGGTGGTTCACCGCCATTTAATGCGGCATTCACCTCCGGATCATCCGGAGCCAATTTTTGCGCACGAAGCCACACATCCTCAATAATATCCTTCCGATTGCCTTCCTGTTCATACTGACGGGCTAACAGCTTCAGCTCTTCAACGGCCTCACGATCTCGGTGCATCTTGATATAACACGAAACCAAGAGCTCACGGACCTCAGGCGATCGTTCATCTGATTTGAGTGTCGACAAAAAGACGACCGCATCTGCAAAGCGATTCATCTTGATGTAAATGCGCGCCAGATTCTCCAGAACATCCGAATCTTTCGGCGAAAGCTTCAGATAATCACGAGCTGTCTGGATGTAATCGACATACCGTTCTTTGCTCAAAAGCTGTGCAAGCGCAAGGGTATACTGTCTGGCTGCACCATCCAAATCGCCTGCATTCACCAGATATGCCGCATATCGAATACGGGTTGGAACATTTTCACTGTCAACGCGTACCATCATCTGCAAAATACGGGCATAATTCTCCGAATCCTGCAAATGCTGATACCGATACAAACAGTTTTCCAACTGGTTTACGGCTTCATGCTGCAACCCCAGCGCATTATACAGATCAGCCATGCCTATCGCGATCTCATCCGATTCGGGTAAAAATCGCTGTGCCTGCTTAAATGCTGCAAGCGCTTTTTGATAGGCGCCATCTGCACGATATTGACAACCAATCTTCCAGCAGATACTGCCTGCTTCGTTGTATTCTCCAAGATTCTCGTAGCAAGGCACCATCCGGAGCATCACTCTCAAGTCATCCGGACTATCCTGTAAAATCTTTTGATACTCGCGGATGGCTTTATCGTACTGCTTCCTGTCTATAAATTTTTGCGCTGCTTGCAGCGTCTTCTCTTTATCTTCTGCCACTGTTTTTCTGCTATATGCGCTCTGGCAGTTCCCTCACTGCATTTCAGTTCCGGAAAAACTGCAACAATCCCATACGCTCCAAAATGGAGCCATATTAAATACATCCAACTACATCAAGATTTCAAGTATTTATCTCAATTCACTCACGATTCGTGTAACAATTCTGCCGCACATAAGCCCGCTCGGGCTTGCATATCAATAACATAAGCCCGCTCGGGCTTGCATATCAATAGCCCCCGGCAACGCCGGGGGATGAGGCATTTTTTATTCTCCCCCTCCCAAGTTTTTGCCAGCCCAATAAGCTGGCAAAAATTTGGGGAGAAATGTGAAAAGAACGTTTAACCGCCGGTAGTCGCTACGTTCCAACCGGGGGCTATTGATATTGAACGCCTATGGCGCTCTTGGCGTAGGGCTGAACAGTTACCGATTCAGTTACTGCTTGTGTAAAAAACTCAGCCCTCCAAAAACATCAGACTTTCACACCAACAGCCACCCGGCAACGCCGGAAAATCAGCCGCAACTACTTATCCGCTGCCAGCTTCTTTAACTGCGCTATCGCAACTTTGTAATCCGGCTGCGAAAAAACACCCGATCCGGACACAAAAATGTTCGCGCCAGCCTTAGCCGCCCGCGATATCGTGTCGAACTTGATGCCGCCGTCCACCTCGATCGGCAGCTCCGGATACCGTTCGCGAATCTGTGCGATCTTTGCTGTGCATGCATCGATATACGATTGCCCGCCAAATCCGGGATTCACCGTCATCACCAGCACAAAATCCATCAAATCAATCACGTATTCCAGCAGGTCGATCGGCGTATGCGGATTCAGACTCACGCCAGCCCTGCATCCAAGCGCATGAATATTCTGAAGCGTCCGATGCAGATGCGTACAGGCTTCAGCCTGAACCGTCAGCGTATCGGCGCCTGCCTTGGCAAATGCCCCCAGCAAGCTATCCGGCTCGACGATCATCAGATGCACGTCGATCGGCAGTTTCGTGCATTTGCGCAAACACGACAGCACCGGAATGCCTATCGAAAGATTCGGAACAAACCGGCCATCCATCACGTCAAAATGCAGCCAGTCTGCGCCTGCTGCTGTCAAATCCTCTACTTCAGCCCCAAGCCTGCAAAAATCTGCCGACAGCAGACTCGGCGCAATCGCGATTTCTTTTGGTTTTGGTACGGTGATCATGGTCTCCTCTGATTCATTGACACCAAAGCCGGCTCCGCACGACCTTCCAGCTGCCATGCACGGAACTCACAAAGTGACCTATATCACAGTGCGACAGCGTGCGTCACCATAATTGTATTTTTTAGGTGCGGCGCTATCCCTGCGGGATACGCGCCGCTTTTCGGCCTATTTGCGGCGAACATCCCCTCTCCACGATGCACAGTGAATTACCCCAGGCAACGCGGATCTAAACGTCGCCGCAAATACGGCCTTTTGCACACAGTTGGCGCGGCGTATCGCAGATAGCCGCGACTGCGAGCCGTAGAGGCGGCCATGCGTGGCCGCATCAAGGCGAGCGCCTCACCATCAAAGTCGGAAGACTTACTGCAGTGCCTGTAATACTGCCGGTTCCTGTTGCGGTGCAGCGCATATAGTTGTTCTCATCTACGCTTTGTATTGTATAGCTTGAGGTCGTTGCGCCTGCAATTACAGACCAGTTCCTGAGATCAGCAGACCGTTCCCATTTCCAAATCACCGCGGCATCCGCCGGTGTATGCGTAGATACGAGTGTATTTCCGACTACGGGCATGCCGCTCAGACCAATGCGACTAATCATGTTTTTGTTGGCATCGTTGAATGCAGTGCGCGGCTTGTGGATCGAGAAATCATCGACGATGCTGCCATTGCCGAAATCATAGGTGGTATAACGGATCGCGTCATCTGTCACCGATACCTTGCCATACGCACCGATGATGCTGTTATAGGCCACCGATCCAAAAGACGTGTCCTTTCCGGAAGCCAATATCCCCTGATATACAGAACTTTCATAGATAGTTCTGGCAGTTCCGGCAATCACATAGGTCGTACCGGCACCAGTTTCGGGCGAAACTCGAATGATCTGATCGGTCTGTTCATTATCGCCGCTGATTGTATGCAGTGTCGTGCGGTAATAACTTCGTTCATATCCTGATATGACGAGATCGATATCATTCTGCGACAGAATCAGACCATGGACGTTATCAACCGAATAATGCGGCCCCGGAGAATAGGGCGGCACATGAACAAATAATATCTTCCACTTTTTGCTTGTTTTGGAAACGACATCATTCACAAACGTTTCCCATTCTACTTTTAAATCATTATTATAGGCCGAAGAATTCAGCACAATAAACAATGCATTACCATATTCAAAATGATAAATCGTGCCTGCTGCAGTCCCTGGTATCCGCGTATAACTCAAAGAACTATAGTTAAATCGGGTTAAAAAGTGCAGGAACCGTGAATCTCTGCTTCTGCCACCATCGTATTTGCCAACCATCGCCATTATGGGCATGATATCTGCAAGCGGCTGGATTGCATTGAGATAATACTGCCATTGTGATGAGTTGTAACCATTCAGCAACGCATCGCCCAGATGCACCAAAAAATCTGCATCTGCCTCACGTTTCACGAGATATGAAAATAGATCGCGGGCTGTCGTGAGAAACGCATACGCTTTGGTCATCTTGGTCCCAGGCATCACAAGAAATGAAAAATCGTCTATCGAAGATGCTGAAGACCGTGCAACAAATGATCGCGTCTTTGTGTAACCATCCGTTGAATTGCCAAGTTTATAGTAATATGTTTTTCCCGGGATGAGATCGGACGCAATCGCAGAATAAGCATACACCGGCGTAAACAATTCGGGATAGGTATCCGGAATCATCTGGTCGAAAGATGGTTTCTTAACATTTGCCTGTATACGCAATGGATTGGCCAGTGAGGAATCTGTCGAATAGACCAGCTCGCTGTCGTTTGTATCCGGCGTTGTCACCCAGTTGAATGACATAGCAGAAAGGTTTTCATCTGGATTTTTGGCAATTGACATGGTGATTTGGGATGGCAATTTGGAAAGACCATCGGCCTGGCGCATGCAACCAAGCTCCGCTCCAGTACTAATGGATAACCTGAGCGATGCATCACAATCACAGGCACGATCCGAACAGGTACCGCCGTGCTCACAGATTTCGCCGTCATACCCGCAGCGGCA
>JAEEGL015581818.1_pt1 | contig 36300 bp, 19 predicted proteins | sample 9134231 | NCBI WGS metagenome assembly JAEEGL01 (sample SAMN16246548, study PRJNA631951) | gut metagenome | biome: gut microbiome; feature: rumen; material: fiber-attached | host: Bos | place: Iran: Karaj | collected 2018-10
CGTCATAGTCGGTGTGCAGCGGAGGCGCTCCTGCCGCTTCCTCGGAAAAGGGCGGCTGCAGCGAGACCTGCGTCAGATAATCGTTGAGGTCAAAGCGGTCAAGACGGTGCAGAAAGCGCCCCATCTGCTGCTGCTTTTCGGGCGCAGCGCCCAGCAGATAGCGCCGCAGTGCCTCGGGGAGGTCTGCGGAACCGGTAAACTCGATGATCCCGTGCAAAGCGGCGATCGAGCGCGCATCACTGCCGGCAGCGGCAATATAGGTGCAGATGCCCTCTGCAAAGCGGGCGGGGTCGGCGGGGCTGCGCTTGCCGGAGCGGATCTTCGAGAGATAGGACGGCATAAACCGCACATAGGGCGCGAGCTCGTTGAGCTGAATCTGCAGTGTGCGCAGCAGCATGTCAAAATGCGCATGCACAAAGCCGGGCTTTCCCGCGCTGCATGCGCCGCGGACATTCTTCTGTTCGGCGTCACTGAGCGGCTTGCCGCATTTCTCAGCCAGCGCGATCATCGCCTCTGCGATGCGGACTGCGGTTTCAGCGTCGGGCTCGCCCCTGCCCTTGCGCCAACGGCTGACCGACGATGCGGATATCCCCGCCTCCTGCGCGACCGCCTGCGCCGTGACCGGGTATTGTTCCAGATAGTCGTTCAGGATTTTGCGGATCATGCGATCACCCTCTTTCGCTCCTATTGTACCATACAGCGGCAAAAAAAGCAATGCCCCGAACCCGTAAAATTGCAAAACTGTCAGTTGACAGTTTTGCAATTCGCTTGATTCTTCCGAAGAAATGTGCTATAATGCAAATACAGGCAGTGTGCATATATTTTCCATGCGCTCCGCCTGTGATTTGTATAAATTGAAGCACAACGATGCAACAAAGGAGGAATAACATGAAGCACAGGCTATGTTCACGGCTGACCGCCGCGGTCATGACCGGCGCGGTCGCGTCACAGCTCATACTGCTGCTGCCGGTCTCCGTCTTCGCAGAGGAGGTCAGCGGCACGACGCCCGACGGCTATGCGTACACGATCACCGACAACGACGTCACGATCGATCAGTACGTCGGCGAGGACAGGGAGACCGTCACTTCGCTGAACGTCCCCGCGGAGATCAACGGCAGAGCGGTCACGCGCCTCCAGAACTCCGTGTTCAGCGGCATGAAAACCGTCACGTCGCTGACGATGCCGGATACGGTCACCTTTATCGGCGTGGGCGCTTTTTCAAACCTTGCGATCTCTGAGCTTCACCTGTCCGACAGCATTCAGGAGATCCGCGCAGGCTTTATCTCCGGCTGCGAGAACCTCAGGGAGATCACGATCCCGAAGGGGCTGCCGCTGGGGGGAACGGAGCTGGCAAACTATATGGGCGGCTGGGGCGCGACCTTCAAGGACAGCTATATCGAGACCTTCATCCTCGAGGACGGCATCGAGCATGTGCCGCGCTACCTGACGATGGGCGACGAGCACTGCAAATCGGTCGTCATTCCCGATTCCGTGAAGATCATCGGCGAAAGAGCCTTCCGCGACAGCACCTTCCTGACGGACTACGCCGTTCCCGAGGGCGTGACCGAGCTTGAGTCGTATGCCTTCTACAACAGCGTCAATCTCAGGTCGGTCACACTCCCCTCCACGTTGCAGAAGATCGGCAGCCTGGCATTCGGCGCAGACCCCGGACTGACCTCGCTCACGCTGCCCGAGGGTCTGACGGAGATCGGCAGCGAGTTCATCAAGGATAGCACGGGCATCACATCGCTGACGCTGCCCGCCACGCTGGAAACGGCAAAATGGGCGCTCAGCGGCTCGTCGGTCGAAACGCTGACGTTTGCCGACGGCACGGTCAGGCTTCCCGAACTGGTCGCTGCGGAGGACAAGGCACTGCGCAAGGTCATTCTGCCGCGCAGCGTGACCGATATGGGCTATCGCACATTTGAGAAGTCGGGCATTCTGGAATTCACTGTGCCCAAGCAGATCGAAACCGCAGACAGCCCCTTTTCGGGCAGTGCGCTCGCATCGGTCTCCTTTGAGGACGGGCTGAACAAGGTGCCGGATAATCTGTTCCGATATGCAGACAGCCTGAAAACCATCAACTGGAACCCCGATGTGACCGAGATCGGCGAAAATGCCTTTAACGGATGCGCTGCACTGGAAACGGCAGAGATTCCGGACACGGTGCGGATCGTCGGCGCTCATGCATTTGCCAACTGTGATGCGCTGACCGCTGTCCGCCTGCCCGAGGGCGGCGCAAAGGTCGGCAACTACGCATTTGAGGACTGCGATGCGCTGGAATACGCCTATGTGCCGGTCATGGCATCGCCGGAGGACAGCTTCGGCGGCTACTACGACGGCTACGACTACGGCATCTTCCAGCACTGCAAGGGACTCAAAACGGTCGAGTTTGCGCCGGAGATCACCGTGATCCCCGCGAGCATCTGCTGCGGCTGCACCGCGCTGACCGAGATCAGATTCCCGTCCGCGCCGCAGGAGATCGGGAGCCGCTCCTTTGAAAACTGCACGGCGCTGGAATCGGTCACGATCCCGGACTGCGTGACCGTCATCAGGGATTTTGCCTTTGAGAATTGCTCGGCGCTCACGGACCTGCATCTGCCGACCTCGCTCAACAATCTCGGGCGGGAGGTCTTCGCCGACGACACGGCGCTGAAGTATCTCCGTTTCCAGTGCGAGCTGACAGAATACAGCGGGTATTATCCCTTCAACGGTGCCGGCATCGAAACACTGGAGATCGCAGACGGCGTCACAAAGATCGGCGATACGACCTTTGCGGGCTTGCAGGAGCTGCGCACGGTCATCTTCCCGGACAGCGTGACCGAGATCGGCAAGAATGCCTTCTATGAGGCAAATTCCCTGACTGATCTCAAGCTGCCCAGGAATCTGGTCACCCTCGGTGACGGTGCCTTCATCAACTGCTTCAGCCTGACGGAAATCACAATCCCCAAGACCGTGGAGGGGGACAACTTCTGCGCATTCCAGGACACCGCCATTACGGATGTGTATTTCGAGGACGGCATGAAGGTCATTCCGGGCAATATGTTCGGGCGGATGCCGGTGCTGAAAACCGTGCATATCCCGGAATCGGTCACAGAGATCGGCGACGGCGCTTTCTATGAGTGCCCGCTGCTCGATACGCTGGATATGAAGCAGACTGAGATCGAATTCGGTCCCAACTCCTTTGCGACCTGCGACAGCCTCTTTGACGAGCGTGTCACGATCTATGACGCGAAGAACACGCTTGCGACGCGTGTGGTCTCGCAGGAGGGCGAAAACGGTCTGATCCACTATACCGTCTACTACACGCTGAACCCGCGCTTTGCGGACAGATACACCGCGGGCGCCATCACTGTCTGGACGTCGGAGTCCAACAAGATCGACAGCAAGAGCCTCGCGGAGGGTCTGCTGGACGGCGAGCAGAGTGTCTGGCACCTCAACATTGACCTGAACGAGCCCAGCGGCGTGCTGCGCTTCTCCACGCGACCCGACCCCGGCGCGGACACAAGGGTCACGATCACCTACTGCATCAAAATGGACGGGCAATACTGGCACAGATGGTACGAGAAGGATATTGCCGTCGACAGCACCGCAAAGCCGCGCCTCACGCTGACCGCACCCGCGTCCGCCGGCATCAAGGACGGCAATGCGGAAATCACGGTCTTCGGCTTCTCGCAGCCCGGCGACGAGATCACGCTCTATGTGAACGGCGAGGCGGCTGAAACACTCACCGCAAGCCCCTATAACGGCAAATATGTCACCAAGCTGAGCATACCCGCGGCAAGCGGCGACATGCTGAAGATCCGTGCGGAAGCCGCAGATGCAAAATCCGAGGAGAGCACTGTCATCTGCCGCGACGGGCTGAATGAGGTCAGACAGGTGATACTCACGATCCGCGGACACAAGACTGTCACGCAGGATATCACCGACTGCTTCACCGAGGGCAGGGTCCCGACCTTTGCCTACAATCCGGCATATCCGCTGCACTTTGAGGTCACGCTCGCGGACAACAACTGTGCCGCAGTCGGCGTGGCATCGACGGTCAACGGCAAGACCTCCACGATCCCGCTGGAATTCAACGAGGCAACCGGCACATGGATCGGCGAGGGCGCGTTCAATCCGATCGTGCCCGGCAAGCTCAGCATCATCGCGATCCAGGAGAAGCTCGACCCGATCATCCGCACCCCGCGCGGCGACGGCAATTACACCTACACGCTGAACGGACGCGATATCTCCGACGACAAGCCTGCCGAATCGGATGAATTCGACTGGTGGACGCCGTTCCTTGCGGAATCGAACCCGACGCTCATCGGCATCGGCGACAACGGCGCGATGATGGGCTACACCTTCGAGGTCGACGGCAAGAAGGGCGCGATCTCACACTATATCGGCAGGACCAACACGGTCGTGCTCGACGGCGCACAGGTTACGGCAAAGCAGGCAGCGGCAGACCCCGAACAGTACGGCTTTGCGGAATCCGGCGCGCGCGTGATTGACGAAAACGGCAAGGTGCATGTGTACTATGTCAAGTACCTGAACGACAACGCATCTGTCGAGGCAATGGACGAATTCCTCTCCCTCGGCGATCCTGCCGAGCAGAGACCCGGCTGGCAGGGCTTTGTCCCGAAGGCACTGCGTTTCCTGCGGCTTGGATGGGAGAGCGGGATCAATGCCGCAACCTCTGCACAGGATATCCAGAAGGCATGCGGCACGGTCACGCTGGAAAAGATCCTCGGCGCAGATGAGGAGGACGACGGCTTTGTCGTCTCGACCGCGAACAACGTCGGCGATGCCTATATCGGCGACTGGATCACCAAGCAGGCGGACAAGGCAGGGCTCGGTGTGAAGGACCTCGGCGGCAAGATCGGCGACGGATTCACCTATCTCGACATTGCGAAGGAGACCTACAACGGCTACAAGCAGATGGAGCGCATCACCAACTCCAACGCGCCTTATGTCAACAAGCACCTCGACGAGATGTATACGATGTCGACGATGCTGACGATCGCCAAGGTGACGAATGTCGGTCTGGCGGCTGTCGCGGTCGGCGCCGTGACTGCGGCGTTCACCACGATCACCGCACCGGTCGCACTGACCATCGGCGTGATCGTCGGCGTGAGCTGGCTGGTCGGCAAGGGGCTCGGCATCCTGAGCGACCGCCTCGAAAAGATCATCAAGGGCGAGGCAGAATTGAACAACGTCGGCGAATACAAGGTGCTGATCGACCCCTCCGGCATTGTCTACGAATATCTGCCGGGCAACCCGATCGACGGTGTCACCGCAGAGATCTATTATCAGGATGAAAACGGCAATGCCGTGCTCTGGAATGCAGTCGACTTCGATCAGATCAACCCGCAGATCACCGACATTGACGGGTGGTATGCGTGGGATGTGCCCGAGGGACTCTGGCAGGTGCGGCTCACCAAGGAGGGCTTCACCGATGCGCAGTCCGACTGGCTGCCGGTCCTGCCGGTGCAGGTCGGCATTGACCTGAACATGACGAGCACACTGCCCGCACAGATCAAGGAAGCGGTCTCCGAAAACGGCACTGTCACCGTGACGCTGACCCGCCATGCACTCGACGCGACCGTCACCGCAGATAGTCTCTGGCTCAGCGATGCGAACGGCAGCCCGATCCCCTGCACGCTGACCGCATTCAAGGAGGAGGGCAACGACACCGATGCTTCGCTCATCTACACGCTGGTACCCGACAGCGGCGATCTCAGCGGCGCCGTGCTGCACCTGACCTCCGGCGTTCAGAGCTATGCGGGCATCGCATCTGAGGCGCAGACATGCAAGCTCAAGGGTGCGGTCACGCCCGGCGACCTGACCGGCGACGGCGTTGTCAACATCGGCGATGCAGTGCTGATGGCACGCTATATCGCGGAGGATTCGGCACTGAATAGCGATGTCACTGCATATATCAGCGAGAGCGGCTGTGCCGATCTCAACGGCGACGGCAGCGTCACACTGCTCGACCATGCAGCATTGCTGCGCAGGCTCGCACAGGTCGACGGCTGAACGCAGAAAAATCCTGGCTGACACATGAACAAGAAGGGGAGTCCGCATCATAACGGTGCGGGCTCCCTGTTTTGTTGATCGGCTTTATCCTGCAGCATGCTCATTTCAGGAGCAGCCGCTTGAGCAGCGTGAGGTCGGCGGCATTCAGACTGCCGCTGCCGTCGAGATCGCCTGCCCGCCAGTCTGCGAGCGCGGTATCGGGAATGCCGAGCAGCCACTTGCGAAGCAGGACCGCATCGGCAGTGCTGCAGACACCGTCTGCATTGAGATCGCCCTGCACGTCTGCGGGAAAAAACGCCGCGCCGAGATCATTCTTCTCCGAGCACATTGCATCGAGCCGCACAGACCGTTCCCCGTCGAAATAGTAGAGGTCATAGTCTCCCGCCTGCGTGCTGCTGTAGATCATGCCGCTGCCCGCCGGACATGCGTCGGAGCAGTCGAAATCCGCTGCATTGAACGGTATTGCAGTGATTTGCGCGCCGTCGAGGCACATGATCTGATCGCAGTGATTCTCCGCGCTGTACCATTTTGTGAAATACAGCCGATTGCCGGATACGACCGGATAATATGCGGTCACTCCCGGCTCGCTGAACACGGTCTCGGTTTCGCGGGTATCGAGATCCATGCGGCAGATCGCGCCGATATGATCGGTATAGCGCGCAAAATAAACCGATCTGCCGTCTGCGGAAAAGCACGGCATCGCCTTCTCCGCACCGTCGTCGGTCAGCGGCGTGTACGCGCCGGTCTGCAGGTCGAGCAGCATGAGGTTATAGGTAAAATCCGCGGTCACCCGACTGTAAACGCCGGATTTGAACACGATCTTCGTGCCGTCCGGCGAAAGCCGCGGGTCCTCATTGCGGTAGCCGCTGTTCTTCGTCAGATTCGTGATGCTGCCCGCATCGGAGAGAAAAATATCCCATTCATCTGCGGCGGGGTCGATCGCCATGAACACAAACTGATCGGGTCTCGTGCCGAAGCTGCCGTTCATCGCGTGCACAAAATCGCCGGTGATCTCCTGCACGGTCCCGTCCGGCGCGTGCAGAAAGAGCCTGCTGTCGCCGTCCGCATAGCGCGTGTAGCTGTGCCGGAGCACCCAGCCGCGCGGCAGCGTCACCGGCGGCTCTGCCCAGCCGTCATCGGGATAGGTCTCGTTCTGCGGAACGTCGCCCGGCTCGTGAAAGGGCGTGATCCTGACATAGTCGACCGCAAAAGCAGCCGTGTCAAAATCCGGCGTGCCTGCCCAATACCGCGGAAACCAGAGCCCCAGCCAGAAGCGTCCCGCACGGGTCGGGATGTGCGCGGTCTCCGTATGCGTCAGTTCGCCGTCAAAATAAAACTCGACGCGCGGTATCTCCGTCTCGCTCCCGGTGTGCCAGTCAAAGCGATAGGTGTGAAATGCACCGTCCGCCTGATCTCCGCAAAAGACCGATGATGTCATGTAGTCCTCCTCCGTTTCCCATGTCGTACAGAGGGCATGACTGAGGCTGTATGCATCCGCATCATCGCGCCCGGGGAATTCAATGTCGATCTCGTGATTGATGATGCGCAGTGCCCCGTCCGAGTCGTCCTCCTCGTATTCAAAGGTCCACATCGCAGAGCAGCACCCGAGCTCCGGCGCGATTTTTGCGCGGATCTCATAGCTGCCCGAGGCGAAATACTGCTTTGTGGCGATCGCGGCGCCGCAGCGCTTTCCGTCCGCGCGCAGACTGCCGTCGCGGTTGATGCCGCGCAGATTGCCCCCGTAGCGGTTGCCGTGTCCGGTCAGAATCAGATCACCGCCGGAAACCGAGACATTTTCGGCGCGCACGCCGCCGTTGTAATCGACCGTTCTGCCGTCCTCCGTGACTGTGCCGCCCCAGTTTTTCTCGGCGATCAGCCATACATCGGTGTTGAGCCTGCCGCCGCTGAAATCGTCAAAGAACACATCCTCCGCTGCGGACACCGGGTACGGCTGAGCAAGGAGCATCGCAGAGGCTGTCAACGCTGCAAGAATCCGTTTCATCATGTTATCCCCCTTCGCATGTTTGATGCAGCCGCCGGTCTGTGAAAACCGACCCGACAGCGTGCATGCTTGCCGGAAAAACGGTACGGAACCATACGCATCCCGGAAAACTGTTCCTGAGAGAAATCAGAATATTTCGATTCGCTAAAAGAAAAATCGGTATCCCATTTCAGCAAGCGGCTGCGCGGGCAGATTATGAATGCGGCGAAAGCGCCAAGCCCCGCTGCACCTTCAACTCAGCGCAAAAAGCGAAAGCGGCGGAACATTTCCTCACACCGAATCTGACCTCCTACCTGCTCCCTCCTACCTCCTACCTGTTTTCCGATCTCTCTGAGCAACATTTTCATCTGTATTGTATCATGAAACACGGCGGAAGTCAATCACCGGATGCGGCGATGCCGTCGCTCCCTCTGTTTTCCGATTTCGCCGCATTATGCCGCTTTGGGCACTCTGCATAAAGCGGGCAGCAGAATGTTCACAGGCTTCTGATGCGGGATCTGCATGGGGAGCGTGCAATTATCCGCCCGATGCTGTATAATGAAATCAGCAGGCTGCAGCAGTTTTGCCGCGCAGCTCAAATATCAGTTGAGCCGATTGACACGCGGTTGATTTCCTGCAAGAAGGAATCGCTTGCACACAACCGGCAGCTCTGCTAAAATAAACGCAGGGAAGGAAAACCGCTCTGCCGTTCCGCTGCCCCTTCGGCGGACGCAGAGCCGGTACAATGCCATGAAAAACCGCAGCTTCCACATCAATCTCGCCAGCCGCCGCAAAGAGCTGCACCTGACACAGGAGCAGCTCGCACGGCGCTTGAACGTCTCACCGCAGGCGGTCTCCAAATGGGAAAAAAACAGCTTTCCGGATGCCGCACAGCTTCCGCGGCTTGCCGAAGCGCTCAACATTTCTCTGGATGCGCTCTTCGGACTGAACGATCCGGCAGAGGAGCCCGACCCCGAAGCGGTCATCAGCCGCATCTTCCGCAGCACCGCACCGGAGCAGCGCACCGCGCTGTTCATGCGAATGCTCTACACGGCGATCTGCACCTATGACCCGTCATGGGAGGAGATCAGCCGGCTGCCGGAGCGCTTTGCATGTGAGACCTTTGCGTCCCTCAAAACCGATACGGAGCTGATGCTGATGCGTCTGAATCCCGATCTGCGCTATGCGTTTTTTCTGGAGGTTCCCGAAGACGGCATCGGGCAGTATCTGGAGGATACGCTGCAGATCCGCAGATTCTTCCGGACTCTTTCAGACGAAAATGCGCTGCGCATGATTGCGTATCTCGGCAGCGGCACGCGCAACAAGATGTTTTCTGTTGCAGGCATTGCGCAAACGCTCGGCATCCCCGAAGCCGATGTGCAGAAGATCCTCGACCGTTTTGAACGCTTCGGTCTGGTCTGGCGCATGAAGGCTGATTTCGATGACGGTCAGCGCATTGTATACGGCAATACGCACAAAACACCGCTTGCGATGATTCTGATTCTCGCAAAGACGCTCACCAATTTCATCCGCAATGTCAATCCGAGTACAGATATCTGGCATCGCGGTGTCTTCCGCGGGAACGACGCGGGGGACATTGAACCGCTCCCGTACTGGGAGGATGACGAACTGTAACCGCATGAAAAGGGGAAAACCATGAAAAAAGCACTCGCATTTCTCTCCGCGCTCGTGATGCTCTCGGCATCATCCGCAGCAGCTGTTCCGGCATCCGCAGCCGACAGCTACGACATGAATATCACCGTCGATCTCTCGGCGGCGGGCAAGGCGATCAGCCCGTACATCTACGGCATCAACGAATACGGGCATCAGGACGACCTGAAAAAGGTCACGGCGACCGCCTACCGGCAGGGCGGCAACCGCATGACCGCCTACAACTGGGAGACGAACGCGTCCAACGCGGGCTCCGACTGGAAATACAGCTCCGACAACAATCTCTCGAATTCGGATGCCCCGGCTGACTGCGTGCAGCAGCTCTCAAGGGATGCCGCGAAGTACAATGTCGGCTACAAGCTGACGACGCTCCAGCTCGCGGGCTATGCCGCTGCCGACAAAAACGGAACGGTCACCGAGGCGGAGGCTGCCCCCTCCGACCGCTGGAACGAGGTCGTGCTCACCAAGGGCAGCGCCTTTGCGGAGACTCCCGATCTCACCGACGGCACGGTCTACATGGACGAGTATGTCAACTACATCATCACAAAGCTCGGCGATTCGCAGTCGGCGACCGGCATTCAGGGCTATTCGCTCGACAACGAGCCCGCGCTCTGGCACAACACGCACAGCCGCATCCACCCGAATCCTGTCGGCATGAAGGAGCTGAGCGACAAATCCGCCGAGATGGCAGAAGCCGTCAAGAAGCTCGACCCGAAGGCGGAGATCTTCGGTCCGGCGCTCTACGGCTACACCGCCTACGACCACCTTGCAGACACCGACAGCGATACCGAATGGGAAACGCTCAAGGAGGCGGGCGGCTATCACTGGTACATCGACTACTACCTCGACACCATGAAGCAGGCATCCGACAAGGCGGGCACCCGCCTGCTCGACGTGCTCGATATCCACTATTATTCCGAGTCCTGCCGCAACGGCACGGCGGACAGATTACAGTCCGTGCGCACGCTTTACGAAAAAGGCTTTGTCGAAAATAGCTGGATCGGACAGTGGTGCCAGACGAACATCCCGATCCTGCCGACCGTGCAGGCGTCGATCGACAAATACTATCCCGGCACCAAGCTCGGCATTACCGAGTACAATTTCGGCGGGGACGACGAGGTCTCCGGCGCGATCGCACAGATCGAAGCGCTTGGCTGCTATGCCGATGCGGGCGTGTATTTCGCGTCGATCTGGGGCGGCAGCGGCTATATCCTCTCGGGGCTCAATCTGTATACCAACTACGACGGCAAGGGCGGCTCCTTCGGCGAAACGCTGATGCCGACCGAGACCGGGGATGTATCGAAATCCTCTGCCTATGCGGCGAAAAATGCAGATGCTTCGACCGTGACGCTCGCACTGACCAACAAGGAGCTGTCTGCTGCCGAGCACGCAGTCATCACGCTCAGCGACGCAGAAAAGGTCTACAAAAAGGCTGCGGTCTACCTGATCGACAGCAGCACGACCGATATCCGCTATCTCGATGTGTATGACGTGGCAGACGGCAGGCTCGATCTCACACTGCCGGCATATTCCGCGGCAATGGTCGTGATCTCCGACGATGACAACGCATTCGACGGTGCAAAGCCCGAGGAGAAAACGCAGAAGTCGACTGTTTATGAGGACCCGATGAGCCTTGTCAACGAAAACGGCTTTGTCGAAATCCCGATCACCGATGCGGCACACCTGAAGCAAATCATCATCACCGGCGACGTGACCTCGAGTGCGGGCTCCTCGTGGGGCAATGCAGGCTGCGCGGTCTGCATCAATGCGGTCACGCCGGACGGCACGAAATTCTGGACCTCGAAGGGGTATTCGCTCTCGCTGGGCAGCGGCTCGAAGGCGATCGTCGACTTTGACGGAACGCTGACCGTGAAGGACAAGGAGACAGATACCGAGACCGAGGTGCCGGCGACCGTCGCAGACGGCAAGATCGAGCTGCAGAAATGGTGGGATGCCTCCGAGAAGCAGGAGGCGGAGATCGAAGACACGATCGCGGTGACATACACGAAGGTTGAGGTCGTGTATGAATACACAGGTGCGGGCGAACGCACACCGGGCGATGTGAACGCCGACGGAGAAGTGACGCTTGCGGATCTGGTCGCGCTGCAGAAATTCCTGCTGGCGGAGACCCGCACGCTTGCCGACTGGCAGGCAGCCGATCTGGACGGAAACGACAAGCTGAACGCCGCCGATCTGACTGTCTTAAAGCGGAAGCTGCTGGCAAAAGCCTGAACAATCCAAAAGGCTGTGATTTGCCGAATGCGGACCGTCAAGACCCCAAGCCGTAATTCAGAAAGGACGCTGTGCATTTTTCGTGTGCAGCGTCCTTTTTTACATTCACGCATTGCATTTTTCATCGGAATGCGGTATAATAATCACAATGAAAACTACTGCGAGTTTTCGCCGAACCTTTCAATGAAGATGGGCGTTTGGAAATACAGCGCAGCCGATCACAGCAGCGCATCGGCGAAATGCGGGACGGTCAGATCAGTGTCATCACCGGAATCCGGCGCTGCGGCTGAGTCGTTTTTGTGAAACACCCGATTTTACGACCAAACAGATTGATGTAACCCAATATCCGTTTCGACAAGCCGTTTTCGGCTCATCAAAACAGAGCGTTTCGCGGTGCTTCACTTCTTCCGGGCAAAGTCTGCGGCCTTGACGGCATACCCAGCTCCGCAGTCGGGAGATTCCCGAAGCCACGGAAATGAATTGCTCCCCAGCACTCTGTTCGTGAACGCGGAGGAGCGGTTTTGTTGCATGCTTTATGGTTGTCTGACAACGATCGTGTCGAGATCGGTGAACGTCTCCTGATTGCCCAGATTATCGGTTGCGGTGGTGTAGGATCGGACTAGATACACGCCGTAGACCACGCCGTCGAGTGAGAGACAGTATTCGAGCTCGACATCGCGCTTGCCGCAGGTGATCTTCTTGGACACTTCCTTCGCCTTGCGGTCGAGTGCCGAATAGCTTGCACCGGGCGCAATGTCATTATATGTGACGCCGAATGTGCGAATACTGCCATCTGTATTTAATTGTACACTAGCAACATTCGATGCTTTTTCGTCCATGCTGCCGTTGCGCATGAACAGCTCACAGGGGTAATACAGGCTGCCGATCTGTGCATTGACGACCGTGGAATCCATCTGCACATAGCTTGCATATTCCGGTAGGACTGTTTGCAGCACCTGATTGGCGATCGCGAGCATTTCATCATCCGGCATTGCGTTTTCCGCTCTGTTTTTGAATTTGACGGCGATCTCCTGCGCATTGATGAATTTGCGCAGTCTGCCGTATTTGTCATAGCAGAGGGTCGCACCGGCGTTATTCTGAAACTGATACCAGCTGTCGGTCAGATACCGTCCGGCGCCGTCGATCTCGGCATCTGCGGCGTATTCCTGTTCATAGCGTTCGTCAACCAGCCGGAATTCTGCGGTGTCAATGCCGAATGCGGAGAGATCGGGCAGCTCAATGGTCTCGGGGGCGACCTCTGCCGGTGTAATCGGCTCTGCGGGCTTTCCTGCGAATACGCCCGTAAATATGCAGACACCGAGCACTGCCGCGAGCACTGTACCGCCGGCGGCGATATATTTCAATGTATGCTTCATGACCGTGTAAAACCTCCGTGCGCGTTTCTGCCTCTGCGCGTCGGCAGCCATTGCGGCAGCGCGAAAATAAAATGCGCTGTCGGCATCCTTCACCGCGCGCAGAAACGTCTTTTCTGCCTGCTTCATAGATATCCCTCGTTTTCCAGCCATTTTCTGAGCTGATTGCGGGTGCGCAGGAGCGTCACCAGCACCTTGCTCTGTGTGAAATCAAACATTCCTGCGATCTCTTTGACCGAGCATCCCCTGCCGTAGCGCATGATGAACACGGAGCAGGCGTCGGGCGGGAGCGTGCGCAGAAAGCGGTTGACCGAATCGACGGTCAGACTGTAGTCCAGCAGTGTTTCTACATTCTCCGGCGACGCGAGCTGCTGCGCCGCGGGGCTGTCCAGCGGGAACTCCGGGAGACCGCCGCCGCGCTTTTGGCGTTTGCGGCTGCGCACACGCTCCAGCGCGAGATTGCGCACCGTCCTGCAGAGAAAGCGGAACAGGTCGTCGGGCTTCTGCGGCGGGATCGCATTCCACAGGCGAAGGAGTGCGTCGTTCAGCACCTCCTCGGCGTCCTGCTCACTGCCGAGAATCTGCGCCGCGAGCTTCCGGCAGGCGCCGCCGTATTTCTGTGAGAGCTGCCGCAGCGCCGCTTCGTTGCGCTCGGCAAATAATTCCAGAATTCGCTGATCGTCCGTATCCTTCACTTCCTTTCAGAGAGCCTCTCTATTTCACATGATGCCAAAATCGGAGACAATATTACAGGCTGCATGAAAAAAACTGATCTCGCAAAGCATCTGCCCTGCGAGGGACAATCAGCACGGCGTAATCCGTCTTTCATCGCTTACAGCATGCTCAATGATCCGTATGATCGTATCGGTGCAGTTTTCATAGTGCTTCCTGTATTTCTATTATACCATTTCTATGCTGTTTTGTATCGCACTTGGCGGCATATGCTGCTCCGCAGTCGGAAGACTCCCGAAGCACATTTCATGGTTATCTATAAAACATAATCGCCGTGAAAAAGAAATTGCTTTATCATGAGGCGTCCCCCGAAGCATCGCCCCCGCCGTCTTTCCGGCGGGGGCGATCTTTTTTTCTGTTCAAATGCATGACTGCACGCGGTTTCATTTCGTATTGCATGGGAACCGAATCAGTTGTTGTTCACTGCGCTTGCATTGTTCAATTTACATGTAACAGCGCAGATTCCAGAATATGCTTGAGGGCCGGTGTATGCAATTCGTGTGAACTGTTCATGGGAACCTGCCCCCACACCCCTGCCCGAGGGGTACTACCCCTCGGGGCTCCCGCTGCAAATTCCCATATCCCCCTTTTGGGGGATATGGGAATTTGCAATGGGATTCTCAAGGGACAACGTCCCTTGAGCGGGAGTCTGAGGGCGGAGCCCTCAGAACATCCCCGCAAATTCTGATTTGACGCAGGAACACAATACTTAAAAGGGACTTCAAGAAAACGGTTGCTGTTCGATCGCAGGGCATTCCGACAAGGCGCAACAATCATCGATTGTAATCCGCAAAAATGCTGAATGCGCCTTTCACGGAATGTCCATCCGCGGCACTGTTTTTTCAGAAGAGACTGCTGTCGGTGCCGCTCAGCTCAGAAAGCACCGTGCTGTCTGAGTTGTTTGTATGATAGCATATTTCTGCGGAAAAATCATGTAAAAAAATCTGCGAAGACTCAGCCCTTCACGACACCGACAGTAAACAGCTTCTTGACGGGCTCTGTCAGATCGGCCTGCTGCTCCATGACCTGATCGATGTCCTTGTAGGCAAAACGTGCCTCCTCCGCGACATCCTGATGATTGTGCTTTGCCAGAACCACATTCTTTTCCTTCAGATCGTTCATGACCGACTGCACAGAGAAGCGCTCCATCGCGCCCGTCCGCGAGCAGGTGCGTCCGGCTCCGTGCGAGGAGGAGCAGAAGCTCTCCGGATTGCCCTTTCCGCGAACAATGTAGCTGTAGGAGCCCATTGCACCGGGGATGATCGCGAGCTCACCGTTTCCTGCACGGATGGCGCCCTTCCGGTGCACATAGAGCGTTTTTCCGAAATGCTCCTCCAGCGCAGCATAGTTATGGTGACAGTTGATCTCCTCCGAGAATTCCGGCACAGCATCAGTATACTTTGTCACCGCCTCAGAAAAGATCTCCTTGACCTTGCCGAGCATCGCCGAGCGGTTTTCATAGGCGAAATCCATGCACAGCTGCATCCATTTCAGATACCGCTTTCCCTCATCGGAATCCGCAGGAAGAAAGGGGAGCTTCCATGCGGGGTCGACAGCGGAATGCCACTTTTCGTTCAGCGCCGCTGCGATCTTATTGAAATACTGTCCGACAATATTACCGAAGTGGCGGCTGCCGGAGTGCAGCATGATGCAGCACATACCGTTTTCATCCTCCTGCAGTTCGATGAAATGATTGCCGCCGCCGAGCGTCCCGATCTGAAAATACCCTTCTTCGATCTGCGGGATCAGCGCGGAATCTGCTTCATAGTGCTGCATTTCCTCCTTTGCGCGGTCCAGCACGGCAGAGGGCTGCGCCGTCCGGTGATGTGCAAATCCGGTCGGAACGTTGCGGAGGATATTCCCGCAGATCATCTGCACCAGCGTGCCGCTGCCGGTCATTGTTTCGCGCAGAAGCGAAACAGGCACACCGGTCTCCACAAAGCCCATGCCGCAGCCGATATCGACACCGACCGCATTCGGGATCACCGCGTTCTCGCAGGCAACGACACCGCCGATCGGCATTCCCTTGCCGGCATGTGCATCCGGCATCAGCGCGATCCACTTCTTCGCAAAGGGGAGCTGCGCGAGATGGGATGCCTGTTCCAGGCTTTTCGCGTCCGGCGCATGATCTGCGGACTGCCACACCTTGACCGGAAGCTGATGTTCATTTGCGATGACAAACATATTGACACACCCTTTCGTGTTTGGTTCTGTTATCATCATACCGTATGACGGACTATTTTACCAATATTTTTTTCTGCGAACACGATGTTCCGGCTTGCGTTTTATTCTGATTTCTGATACAATAACAGTATCAAAACCGTTCGCTGAAAGGGAGGCGGAGACAGTGGCAGGTTTTTCCGAACTGGTCAAGAATTTTGCAAAAACCAGAGACTATGTACTGGACTTCTTTATCTACGGCTTTAAGGTGCGCGGCGATTTTTCGCAGAAGAGCGCCCGTACATATGATGACGAGAGACGCCGTGTCGAAAGCTGGCTCGGCGGCTTTGTCCGTTATGATGATTCCCGGCGCGGAAGAAAGATCTCCATTACCGTTGACAGCGGGCATATTCCGGAAAATCCGCTCTATCAGGCGTATGATGCACGCAGCTTCACCGATAACGATATCCGGCTGCATTTTCTGCTGCTTGACCTGCTGTATGACGGTCAGGCGCAGTCACTCCGGCAGATCACGGATGCACTCATCGCTGAATACGAAGCAGTATTCGATGAACAGACCGTGCGCGGAAAGCTCAGGGAATACGTCTCCGAAGGCATCCTGACCGCGGAAAAACGCGGAAAAACAACCTGTTTCCGCCTTTCGCCGGATACCGTCGACGGCTTTCTGGAGCGTTTTCCCGGTCTGACACCGGCGGTCAAATTTTACTCAGAATGCGGCGAATTCGGCATTGTCGGAAACCGCATCCTGAAATCAGCGGGGCTGAAAAACGATCTGTTCCTGCATAAGCACGCATACATCGTTCATACACTCGAAGATCCGCTGCTCTGCGATATCTGTGAGGCGATCTGCGCAAAACGCGGCATCATCCTGTCCGCCGGCACCACGCGCAAACGGGCTGTCTCAGACGCATCGGAAACGGATATCTCCGAATATCGTGTCATTCCGCTCGGTATTTTCATATCCGAGCAGACCGGCAGGCGCTATCTGGCTGCGTTTGTGCCGGAATACAGGCGCTTCAGCAGCTTCCGGCTCGATGCCGTCCGCAAGATCACACTCTCTGATGAGGCGGAGGATTATGACGCGATCATGGCAGCATTTCAGAAGAATCTTTCGCGCTGTTACGGCGTCTCATTCGGTCTGCGGAGAACCCCCGGCATTCAGGAGCCGCTGAAGGTTCTTTTTACCGCAGATGAAGAGACGGAGCAGTTCTTTATCGAACGTCTCTTCCGCGAAAAACGGAATGGAACCGTCACACAGATCGGCAAAAATCTCTTTCAGCTGACCGTGGATGCGTTTGACCCGCATGAGGTCATGCACTGGGCAAAAAGCTGCATCGGACGGATCGTATCCGTTTCCGGCGGCACCAAGGAGATACGGGAACGATTTACATCAGATATCAGAAGAATGCAGGCAATGTACGGAGGAAAGACAAATGACACTGTTCAATGAGATCTACGGTGCATATTTTCGTATCGCAGAACGTGTGCTTGCGCGAAAAACCGTTTCGGACAAGGAAATCCATGAGATCATCGCACGGGAAGGCTTCCGCGATTCGGTGCTGTTTGTGCCGCAGAAGCTGCTCCCGCAGTCAGACGGCTCCGACTGGGGGCTCCTGAAACGGAATCCTGACGGCTCCCTCTCCCGTGTCATGAAGCATCCGCCTGTGAAAATCCTGACGCTTCTGCATAAGCGCTGGCTGAAAGCAAAGCTGGCGGACCCGCGCATGACACTGTTTCTGCCGGATGAAGAATTCGCTGCGCTCTCTGCGGCACTGGCTGATGTCCAGCCGCTCTATCAGCCGGCGTGGTTTCGCTATGCAGATCGTTTCAATGACGGCGACCCGTATACAGACCCTGCATACAGAAGCATATTCCGTACCGTGCTCAATGCGCTGACAACACACCGTGCGCTCGATATTGATTACATCACAAGCAGAAACAAGCGCATTCACAGACTGTTTGTGCCGCTTCGCCTGGAATACTCCGGCAAAAACGACAAATTCCGTCTGTACTGCTGCAGCATGTCCCGCAGCGGACAGCCGAAGGGTGCTCTCATCAACCTCGGACGGATCACCGCTGTGAAAACGGCGCCTGTTCCGAAGAACGGCGTCCTGACGGTCGATGAGATCTTTGAAGCACGAAAATGCAGTCAGCCGGTCACGGTGCGAGTTACGCAGGAACGAAACGGAACGGAGCGCTTTCTGATGGAATTTGCCTCCTATGAGAAACATACCGATTTTGATCAGGCGACAGGCACACTGACCGTGCAGCTTTGGTACGACCAAACGGATGAAACAGAGCTCCTGATCCAGCTCCTGAGCTTCGGTCCGGTACTGGAGATCCTCTCACCGCCGGCATTCCGGGCGCGGGCGGCAGCACGGGTCGCAAAACAGTATGAATTGCTGCACAAGCTGCAATAAACTGAAACGAGTCCTGATTCCATCATCCGGGTGAGCAGGCGGGCGGCGATACGCCATGCACGCCGATATCAACCGAAGCGTTCCGGTTATCGCTTGTATTCCGAATGAAAACATGGTATAATAATCATGATTCAGCGGCATTTCAATCAGACAGGAGAATTCCGATTATGCAGACCATTTTTATTTCCAGTACCTTTCAGGACATGCAGCAGGAACGTGATCTGCTCCGTGACCATGTGCTGCCGCTGCTGAAGGCAGAAAGCAAACGGTTTGGCAGAAGCATTGAGCTTTGCGACCTCCGCTGGGGTGTCAATTCGCTCGGCATGGAAAAGGCGGACCGCGATATCAAGGTCATGCAGGTCTGCTTCCGCGAGATCGACAAGGCGAAGCCGTTTTTCGTCGTTCTGCTCGGCAGCCGCTACGGCTGGATTCCGGATGCAGAAATTGTCGGGAAGATTCTGAGCAGCAGCGAAATGCAGGACCCCGATTATTTCGGAAAAAGTGCCACTGAAATGGAAATTCTCTACGGGGCGCTGAAATCCAAAGAGCCTGCGCGGGTTTTCTTTTATTTCCGGCAGATCACAAACGCCAAAAAATCGCTGTTCTTTGATAATCCTGATCTGCCTGCGATCATGAAAAGCGCGTCCAGATCGGATGCAGAGCACATCGAAGCCCTGAAAAAGCGAATCATCAAGCAGTTTCCGAACAATGTGCGGACCTATCGGGTCACATGGAATGCTGAAAGGCAGGAATTTGACGGAATGGAGGCCTTCTGCGAAACAGTCATCCGGGATCTGACGGAGGCGATCCGCGAGGAATACGGAAACTGCGAAGCAGCCTCGGAATACGATGTGCAGCTCCATCAATACGAGTATGCGTGCAGCGAGCATGTTTATATCGGGCAGGAGGAATTCCTGCGGGCAGTGCAGAACGGCAGCCTCCGGCAGGTATCCGGTCTGCTGCTTCCGGTATTTCAAAAGCAGATCTGCCTGTTGGTTTCATCCAATACCTTCGGGCTGCATCAGATCTTCAGCAATCTCTGTCAGCAGTGGGGCAAATTTGCCAATGTCATTCCCTATTGCTGCGATCAGTCCATGCGCTCGGGCTCCCTGCACAATCTGCTGGCGTATTATTCGGCAATGCTCAGCCGCCGGCTCGGAAAAGCGGAAGCCGCCGACCCGGATGAACTGCCCGCAGACCGATTCCGGAGACTGATTCAGGAAACCGATGATGCGGAAAACGGGACAGTCGTGCTGGCGATCCGCGGACTGGACTGCCTGGATGAACAGGAGCTGTTCCGGTGGCTGCCGCTGACGCCGCTCCGGCATATCCGTTTTCTGCTGTCAACCGGTCACAGCCCCGCAAGCCCGGCAGCATTTCAGGCACTCTCGCAGGAGGTCTATTTCCCGGATCAGGATATCATTGACCGCCGCGTCTTTATCCGCGCATATATGTCCTTCTTTCACAAGGAGGCAGATGCGCAGCTCTGTGATGCGATCCTCGAAAAATCTGCGGGAAAAGAAGAACAGTATATGGAGCTGCTCATGCAGCGGCTGATCGTTCTTTCAAAGCAGGATTTTCAGAATATCAAACGAAACGGCGGCGGAATCGCGCAGATCTCCGCCTATCTGATCGGCTTGACTGCCGATGCGCCGGATACGGCGGAGGCGCTCGCCGATGAACAGATCAGGCTGCTCAGGCAGGAAACCTCCCCCGATTTTACGGAAACGGCATTGGGCGCACTGACCGTCCTGCCCTTCGGCATCCCGCACGGGCTTCTGACGAAATTTGCCGCGTCCAGGCAGATTCCCTGCTCGCAGCTGGATCTGACGCTGCTCAGCCGCCGGCTTTCCTTTGCAGTGCGTGAGACCTTAGACGGCTTCTATCGCTATGCACCGACCGGTCTGCGAACGGATTACAGCCCGATCTCCGCCGATGCGCTTGCCGATACTGCGCACGAATTGGAGGCGTTTTTCAGCAGGATCGAACAGGCGGCGGAACCGATGGATGATGACACACTGGAATGCTACCGCAATAACAGGCTGTTTCTTGCCGCACGCTGCCGGAACGATTCTGTGCTGCCGGTCTATCTGGAGCGAACCGGACATCAGCAGGAGATGTTTGCACTGCTTCTGCCGCATCTTACCGTGAAGGAATCCGTCCGGGCATGGCTTTGCCGCAGTGTCGCCGCACTCAGCGAACAGGACATTGCATGGACCGTACACAAGCTCCACCGTGTGCTTGCCCTCGGGAAACGCATTCACGACCCGGAACTCGCCGTTCCGCTGACGGAGGTCTGGAAGGCGATTGCTGACCGCGCCGGGGCACTTGTTTCGGAGCATCAGACCCGTGATGCCTATGAAAACTGGTTTTTGGCGCTGTTCCAGACCGGAGAGGCGGCACATCTGCACGATCTGGCATGTGCTGCGGAATATCTCGAGCATGCGAAGCGCGTTTCCGGCGAGGCGTTTGAACGCTTCCCGAACCGCTTCTGGAAATATATGCACGGCATCCCGCTGACGCCCGAGGAAATCGCAATGGACAGGGACTGGATGCCGGAAGGCATGGAGCATCCGGGCGGCGATGCGCCGATGTTTGCCTTTGACTCCGAACTCTCCGACATGCACATGACACAGCTTTGGTCCGAGAAGGTCCGCATCATCAACAGTTATCTCGCAGCGATCTACCGCAGAAACGGCGACACGGAAAAGGCATCGGCGCTTGAGAAGGAAGTCGGGACCGTCACGCAGATGGACGACCCTGATCCCCTGAACCGCGGAAACCGCGAGCTGGTGCCCGGGATCTCGATCATCATGCCCGATGAGGAGCCCGGCAGGAGCCATCCGCATCAAAAAAGGCCGTACAAGCCGGATTATCGGAGGAACTCCGCGCTGGAGCTCTCCAAGGAAGCAGGGCGTCTGCTCAGTGCAATGCCGCCCGGAAAAGAAGAAGCTGCACAGAAAATACGGGAGTCCTCTCAGATTCTGCTGGAGATCTTTGAAGACGGCGAAACCTGTGAGCGGTATGACCTTCATGACGTTACGGAGGATCCCCAGAAAGCAGCACAGCGAATCCGGATCGAATGTGCAAGAGACCTGTCGCTGAATGCGTGTGATCTGATCCGTGCATTGGAGCTGCGGGAGGATCAGCCGGAGCTGCTCCGGGCGATCGAGGAAATGCTCCGCTGGGCTGAGGTGTACGACAGTCATGTCAACAATGTTCAGAGCAAGAATGATCTGGAGGAGAGCTATCTGCTCTCTGCGCAGGTATATGCGTCATTTGCGCGCTTCAGCTTCTATTTTGACAGGATCCTGCGCGACGTTTCACGGTATTATCATAACCGGCTGGAGACACATAAGCTCGGCAACAGGCCCTCTGAGCACAGCATGCGCCGTCTGGCGAAAGCAGACGAAATCCTGTTTGCACTCGCATCGGCATGTCCGGAACGCGGAGACGAAATCGCCGCGCTGATGCATGAGCACAGCAACCGATGCGTCATTGCCGAGGATATCAACGGCTCCGTCCAGCTCACAAGGGATATGGAAACGCTGCTGGAATGGATGTGGGAAAACGGATATTTCTGGAAGCAGCCGGAGTACAGCCTCGAAAGCAACTACATCAGCAACATGGACAATCACTCGATGCTCTGGGAGAAGTACGGTCAGCAGGATGCGCTCAGGGACTATGCTGCGCGCATGTCGAAAAACATCCTCAAGCTGCAGGAGCAGGAAAATGTCGAGCCTGCATGCAGGTGTATTTTCCGAAATGTTCATGCACTGATCGGCAGAGGGAAGATTCATGCAGCCGCGGACGCTGCCGAACCGATCATGCAGGCGTTTGACCGCTTCGGCACAGACGGCTTCCGTATTCCGGCGCTGCAGATGTGCAATACGGTGATCGGTGCATACTCGGATGCAGGCCGCTGTGAGGAAGCCGTCCGCAATGCAGAACGTGCGCTCCGCATTTACAATGAGATCACGGACAGCGATTACGATGCGGCTGCGTATCACACCAGCCGGAGCCAAATTGTCATGCAGACAGCATCGGAGCATGCACGAACCTATTTATTCCTCAGCATTTCGCTCTCGAGGGCAGGCAGAAAGGAAGAGGGCAAAAAAGCGCTGGAACAGGCTGCGGAAATCTTCCGAAGCTGTCCCGGTCTGGCGGATGCCGCCCCCGATCTGTTTGCAGGGGTACAGCGTTTTCTCCGGGAAGGTCTTCCCGATCCGGATGATTCTGATGTGCCCGCAGAAACGGAGCGTTTTCACAGCCAGCGGCGCCGCATCGAGGATGCATTTGCACGGAGCATGCGGAACGGTGTTCAGGAGACAGATCTGCAGGAGATCGAAAGCCTGATCGCGGAGCTGACCCGTCTGCCGGAATACGAACAGTCGAAAACGCATTACACCATGGCGAAATATTATCATGTGCTGTCGCAGATGTATGCAGATGTGCGGAATAAAGCGAAACAGACCGAAATGCTCAAAAAAGCTGTCCGGGAAGCGCGAACCGACCGCGAGCCCTGCAGCCTGTATGCAGAGATCTTTTCGGATTGCGGCGCACTGGCTGATGAAACCGAACAAAAGCTTTCCTATCTGCATCTGTCTGTTTGTACCTTTGAAATGCTGGAGCAGCAGGGCGAGGAGATCGACCCGAACTCCTACGCAATGGCACTTTACAATTACGGATTGGTCAGCGCCATGCACGGGGATCGGCGGCGTGCAAAGGAAATGACGGAAAAAGCGATCAAGGTCTGGACAAGCGCCGACCCGACCGGACGGGACCAGCGCGTGCAGGCGCAGCTTTCACAGGCAAAACGGCTGCTGCTTCGCATCATGCTGCAATAAACCGGCGATCCTGTCAAGCGATCTGTCATGCGCTCGGTTCGCTCATTCGAGTCTTTGAGCCTGTGACACGCACATCCCAATCCCGGTTTCTTCGATATTTGTATCTGTTACAGCGCACCGGATACTGACAGATCGGCGGATGCGCTGTATCATCGGTGCAAAGAAAAAAGCGTACATAATGTACGCCTGAAAAACATATGAGAGCCTGTCGGCGGAGTTGAACCGCCGTCTTCCGGTGGATGAGACCGGTTATTCTCACTTTGAACTATACAGGCTTGCCGAGCGGTAAAACCGCATCTCCTTCGTGAGGCGAAGGCGCTTCATAAGCTATCGGCATCTTTATTGTAACACGATATCTACATTTTGTCAAGCGCGAGGAGGGAACAAATTGCGGGTATGTCTGATATGCAGGAAAAGGAATACTGACCGTTACGGGATCTGTGCGGAATGTCAGGCGATGAATGACGATATGCGGCAGATGTACCGTGATCTCAGGGGAATGCACGCACTTGTCACAGGAGGCCGCATTAAAATCGGCTACGCGGTATGCCTGCGCCTTCTGCGACAGGGCGCGAATGTGATCGCCGTCACACGCTATCCGAAATCTGCGCTCGAAGGCTATATGCAGGAGCCCGATTATGCGCTGTTCCGTGACAGGCTGACCGTCATCGGCTTCGACCTGATGCGTGTGGACCGGATCCCCGAGCTCGTTGCGCAGGCGGAGCGGCTCTGCGGCGGAAGGCTCGATATACTGGTAAACAACGCCGCGCAGACGGTGAAGAAATCCAATGCGTATTACGCTGCCCTGACCGCGCACGAAAACGCGCTGATGCTTGAGAACAGCAGTCTCTGTCCGATCGCGCCGCCCGACAGCTCCCTCTCCATCATGCCGAGCATTGTGCCGGTGGATTACAGCGAGACCGAACACGATAATTCGTGGGTCCGCAAGCCGGAGGAGATCTCTCCGCAGGAGCTTCTGGAGGTGCAGCTGATCAACGTCACCGCGCCCTTCATGCTGACAAACGGTCTTCGCCGCTGCCTTGCGAACGGCAATTCTCACAACCGTTTTGTCATCAATGTCAGCTCTGTGGAGGGCAGATTCCACACAAAGCAGAAGCTCGCCCGTCACGTTCATACCAATATGGCGAAGGCTTCCCTGAATATGATGACGCACTCCATTGCGTCAGATTTTGCAAGTGACCGGATCTTCGTGTATTCCTGTGATCCGGGCTGGGTGTCAAACCAGTTTCCGCCGGGATATGCGTTCAGTCAGGAATTCGAGCCGTATCTTTCCTATGACGACGGCGCTGCGAGAGTGCTGTATCCCGTGACCCTGCATCTGACTGACGAAATCATAAAGGACAGCGGTCTGTTCTTCAAGGATTACAAAATCATTCCATACTGAGGTGAACTATGACTGTACACGAATATTTCAAGGACTCGGATGATCTGAAGGCGTCGGACGTATACGTTCCGCGCGAGCCTGAGCCACAAAAGGCAGAATGCGGTTATTTCGTTCCGCATTTTGATCTGACCCGTGAACAGGCAAAGGCGCAGGGCTGGCATTACAGGATCAAGTCCGGCGGCAGACTGCGGATCACGCATTATACCGGCACAGAACGCGAAGTCGTGGCGCCCCATAGCATCGGCGGATATATCACGAACGAGATCGGAAAGGGAGCCTTTGCCGACGTGAATGCCGATATCATATTTTTGCCCGACAGCGTCAAGGAGATCGGTGAGGGCTGTTTTTCCGGGAGCAGCATCCGGCGTGCGGTGCTTCCGGAAGGCGTGACCGCGCTTCCGGACAAGTGCTTCTTCGGCTGCAAACAGCTCGAAAGCGTCCGGCTTCCCCGGTATCTGAGGGGGATCGGAAACAGGGCGTTCATGTACTGCGAAAAAATCAGGGAATTCACCGTCACAGACAGTATGCGGGAATTCGGCGAGGAGATCTTCCGTGCCAGCGGACTGGAGCAGTTTTATGCGAGGCGGGGAAAGCCCTTCCGTTTTAACGGCAGCATCTTCATCGGTACGCCGCTGCACCTGAATCATTCTCTGATCATCGAGCCGACAACCGAAAACACGAACGATTACAAGGTGCTGCTCGTCGGCTCGATGAAGACTGTGCGCTTTCCCAAGGGCGCGCATGCGGTGTTCATGGATCAGTCCGTTCAGCACGGCTGCAGCCTTGATCTATCGAAATGCAGCAGCGTTGATTTCACCTACAATTCATTCGCCTGTAAGCGGAACAGCTGGGGCTTGGTCACTTCACACAGTCTGGTCAATATTATCATGCCATACGCTGCAAGAGCGTATCTCCCGTATTATGTGCACGCATATTACCCCGACGGAAGCATATACCCGCACACAAGCTGGTTTACCGATGTGCGGATCACCGGAGACTCGGCGTATCTGAAGCCAAGGAACAACCGGATGCCGGAGTATTGCTTTACAGACCTTGATTTCAGGAAAAACGAGCTCAGGCGTCTTGTGATAGACGGCGGGACAAGCCGGATTGAGTATGAGCCCAATGCGATCCGAAGCGGCCGCATTCGAAGCGTTGCCGTCAAGGGCAATCTTCACGGCACCGGACCCCTGTTCGCAGACAGCTGCTGTAGGCTGGAACGGGTGACGCTCGGCGGGTTTACCGTTTGTATCCCGCCCGGAAACCGCAAAGTCCACAGGGTCCTGCTCGGTGCTTTCCGCGATGCGGACGGTTATCCGTGCAGATGCTTTGACAGCAGCGTGTACGACAGGGTCTTCACTGAGCCGCCGAAAAGCTGGGGCTGCTCCGAATTGAAAAGGCTGAGCCAAAGGCAGCTGATCATGATCGCCGTGGCTGTGCTGCGCAGCTCGCCGGCTCTGTTTCCGAATCGTGAGATGTATGCCGACTATCTCAGATCGCACAAACGCTATGCAGAACTGCTGTCCGGCAAGCTGCCGAATGAGTATGCGTTTATTCTGAAAAACTTATATGAGACGGGACTGTGAGGCAGAACCGATAACGGATCGCGGCGCCGATATTTGAGCAAACCGTCGGGTTGTGCTCGATGCCGGGAACGGCGAATCAGCTGAAACAGTGATCCGGGCGAATAGGGGAGCGGCTTCGATCCGGTATCCCATGCACACAAATATCAAACGAATGAGGGAGCGCAGGCTCCCTCATTTCAGTCTGTAGATAAAGTGTCTCCGACGGATTGATATTGAGGGACTCCCGCACGCTTCGCTATGAGTTTGCAGGCAAACTCACCTCAAACTCCCGCGTAAGGGACTGCGTCCCTTACGAATCCCATTATGATGAAAATGGCGTATCAGCGTCAAAATCACATATAATGGGATTCCAAAGGGGTAGTACCCCTTTGGCAGGGGCGCGGGGACAGAGTCCCCGCAAAATGTGCCGCAGGCACATGAAATATACTTTTTCGACAAGCAGAGTCGGCAAGTCGCAGCAGATACGCAAGCGGGTTCTGCTCCAAAGTGAAATGTCTGCCGTTGTTGAAAGCATCTGCTTCGTATTGGTTTGTGTTCGTGACGGAGAATTTATAGAAGCTGTTGTGCAGCAGGATCGCCGTCAGCGCGTGGGTGTGCATCTGCGAGAGATTTTCTGCATTCAGCTCCACGGATCGGTGTCCCCAATATCAATCCGTCGAAGATACCAACGGTTATATTATACACTCATGCGGGAATTGGTAAATCGACAGCATATTGTCTTTCATTCGCGAAAAAATTGTGAAAGATGTTGACTTGCGCGCCCTGATGTGCTAAAATTAAACTGGATTACGTTTTGAAAAAGCGTTTTCCCGGCATAATGCGATCGCTATCCCTGACAGCTTTGCAGATACAGTATGAATAATATGCACTTCGTGAAGGAGGTGATCGACTGTGTCCGCCTGATCTCCGGACACAGCGCTTTCCCGTTCCGGAGCCGTATCCGGAAGCAGTGCCCATTCAACGGAATATCGCACGAAATGAAGGAATGCAAAACCACGGTCACAACTGACAGCACCGGTACGACCACGGAAACCACAGTCACGACCGACAGCACCGGTACGACCACGGAAACCACAGTCACGACCGACAGCACCGGTACGACCACGGAAACCACGGTCACAACCGGTACGACCACAGAACAGCAGGCACCGAAGGACGGCGATGTCAACGGTGACGGAGAAGTCACGATTGCCGATGCCGTGCTGCTGGTGCGGTTTGTGACCGAGGACGGCACATTGACCGCCGAGCAGATCCGCTGCATCATGGATCATAAGCCTGATCAGAACGGTGACGGTCAGGTCACGGTCATGGATGTGGCAGTGCTGCTGAAGGCGCTTTCCGAAAGCTGACCTGATCCGGATGCGATCATAAAGGTCAGGCGGAAGAGATGATATGAGCATCAGAAGAACCCCGCTGTTCAAACAGAGCAGCGGGGTCCCATTTATCTCAATTTACCTCATAATGGGATTCGTAAGGGACGCAGTCCCTTACGCGGGAGTTTGAGGTGAGTTTGCCTGCAAACTCATAGCGAAGCGTGCGGGAGTCCCTCAATATCAATCCGTCGGAGACACTTTATCTACAGACTGTGATGCCCGTTCACTCGGGAACGGGAATCTGTTGTCATTCTGCGCCGAGGCTTTTCAGCAGGGCTTCTAAATCCAGAATCGTGACCTGACCGTCTTCGTTAAAATCCGGCCCGGCCCTGAGCATCCATTTGATCTGCGCATCGGTCAGCCAGATATCCTCCGAAATAAACCGCGCCAGCAGCACGGCATCTGAAATGCCGATTTCGCTGATCTCGCAGGAAGGATTCAGGAGCGTCGCCCCGGCAAGCTGCTCGCAGCCTGCAAAGGCATATTTTGCGATGATCTCCGTGCTCTGCGGGATCGTGATATCGGTGATCTGCGACTCCCTGAACGCACATGCGCCTATCTCCCTGACGCCGCTGCCAAGATCAATCTCCGTGATCCCATTACAACAGCCGAACGCCCTGCTTTCAATGACGTCGAGAATGTCTGGAAATATCAGTGCCGTCAGCCCCGTGCACTGAAAGAACGCCTCGCTGCAGATACGGGTCAGGCTCTCCGGAAACCGGATCGCGGTCAGTCCCTCACAAAACCGGAAAGCGTGGGATTCGATCGTTTCAACGCTGCTGCCGAGCTGTATCTCTGCAAGCTTGTTGGTTGATGCGCGTAATGACGTGTTTCTGTTGCACAGAATCGCCGATTTAGGATGGGGAGTCATCCCGGGGAATATTCACAGGACACTGCGTCTGCGTGAAAGAGCCCCCTCACTGAAAACATTGACACAGGATATTCGCTTCTGCCTAGGGTTGGAAGCGGCGAAGGAACGGTACATCGGAAAATGAATAGACAGAGAAGCAGCTGCTCCGGTCGTGGCAATCGATGCCGGGCATGGCGAATCAACTGAAACGAAAATCGGGCGAATAGGGGAGCGGCTGCTGAACAGGATGCCGATAAATGAATGAGGGAGCCCGAAGGCTCCCTCGTTCGCGCAGGATTATTTGACTGTCAGTTTTGCTGCGGTGGAGTTGGTGGTGCCGCTGTTGCCGTCGGTGATGACGCAGCGATACTGCCAGCCGTTGTAGGTCGACTTTGCGTTGATGCTCAGAGTTGCGGCGGTAGCGCCGGATGCGCCGGAGTTCTTCCAGCCGTCGCCGGAATTGTACTGCCACTGATACTTGAGGTTCACGCCGGTTGCCGCGACCGTGAACTTTGCGGTCATGCCTGCCGTTGCGGTGACGCTTGCGGGCTGGGTCGTGATCTTGGTCTTGATCATCAGGGTCGCTGCAGACGAGGTGACCTTGTTGCTGTTGCCGTCTGTCACGATGCAGCGATACTGATAACCGTTGTACGCGACCTTTGCGCTGATGCTCAGGGTTGCGGTCGTTGCGCCGGATGCGCCGGAATTCTTCCAGCCGTCGCCTGCGTTATACTGCCACTGATAGCTGAGGTTCACGCCGGTTGCAGTGACCGTGAATTTCGCGGTGTCGCCGACTGCTGCGGAGACATTCGCGGGCTGCGCGGTGATCGCCGCCTTGATCTTCAGTGTCGCCACAGAAGAGGTTGCCGTTGCGCTGTTCGCGTCAGTGATGACGCAGCGGTACTTCCAGCCGTTATAAGTGGTCTTCGCATTAATGCTCAGGGTTGCGGTGGTCGCACCGGATGCGCCGGAATTCTTCCAGCCGTCGCCGGAATTGTACTGCCACTGATATTTCAGTCCTGCGCCGGTTGCTGCGACCGTGAATTTCGCAGTGCTGCCGACGGTCGTGTTGACGCCGTTGGGCTGCGTGGTGATGGTCGTCTTGACCTTGAGTGTTGCTGCGCTCGAATAAGTCTTGGTGCCGTTGGCGTCGGTGATGACGCAGCGGTACTTGTAGCCGTTGTAGCCGGCTGCCGTGTTGATGGTGAGCGTCGTGGTCTTGGCGCCGGTCGCGTTGGAGGTTGCCCAGCCGTCGCCCTTGTTGTACTGCCACTGGTAGGTGAGCCCTGCGCCCGTTGCCGCGACGGTGAACTTCGCCGCTTCGCCGACCGGCTTGGTGAGACCTGTCGGCTGCGCGGTGATCTTCGTCTTGACCTTGAGCGTTGCCGCCGAGGAGGTCTGCGGCTGGTTGTTCGTGTTGTTGATGACGCAGCGGTACTGGTAGCCGTTGTAGCCTGCCGCCGTGTTGATGCTGAGTGTGTTGGTCTTCGCGCCGGTGGCGTTGGAGGTCTTCCAGCCGTCGCCCTTGTTGTACTGCCACTGATACGTTAAGCCCACGCCGGATGCCGCCACGGTAAACTTTGCCACTTCGCCGATCGCTGCGGTGACGCTTGCGGGCTGCTCGGAAATCTTCGTCTTGACCTTGAGCATGACCTCATTGGAGATCGTCTGCTCGCCGGATGCGCTTGTGACGATGCAGCGGTACTTGTTGCCGTTTCTGCCGGTGGTGATCGGGATGCTCAGGGTGTTTGTGGTCGCGCCGTCGCCGCCGGAATTCTTCCAGCCGCTGCCGCTGTTCATCTGCCACTGATAGGTGAGACCTTCACCCTCGGCGGTCAGGCTGAATTTCGCGGTGTAGCCCAGCACATTGGTCTGGTTGTGCGGCTGTGCGGTGATCTTCAGCTTGATCGGGGAGAACAGGATCACCGAAGGAATGATTTCTTCCTGGGACTCAGTGATGACGCGCGCGTTGCCTTTCGAATTGAAGTATGCGCGGATGCCCTGCGGGGAGGACATTTCGCAGCCTTCATAGTCAGCGCCGCCGTACCAGCCAAACATGACAGTGCAGTCTTCCTCTGTGGAAATGTTCAGCGTCGAATTGCGAACAACGAGCTTCTGGAAGTCACCGTTTGCGCTGACGCCGCTCTCTTTTCCGTAAATATCGGCATTGATGCCGCTGAATGTCAGTGTTTTTTCTGCGGAGTCTGAGCTATACCAGATTCCGTATTCGTTGCTGTCGACTGTCAGCTTGCCGGAGCCGGTGAAGGTCATGTTTTCCGACGAGTTGATCACGTCATATATGGAGAAGAAGGTTCTCAGTGTCGCGTCCTTGTCCACGCTGACCGTCAGATCCTCTATCGCGTTGTTCAGCAAAACCGCACCGGCGCTTGCGACATTGCCCTTGACATGCAGGGTATTTGTATCCTCGTCGTAGGAAAGTGCGCCGTTTCCGAAAATGTTATTTGCGGTGACGTCGTTGACGCGCTTGCCGGAGATAAAGAGCGGGAAATACCCGACCGTGCCGTTCCTGCGGATATCCACTTCATCTGCAGGGGATTGATCGCCGCTGTAGAAGCCGCCGGTGGTCTGGTCATTATGTGTATAATCATAGCAGTGATCCAGCGTGACGCCGTCGCCGAAGCCGAAGATGGCGCCGCAGTTGCCGCCCGATGCATAGACCTTGGAATTGACGATCTTCAGGCTGTCATAATCGCTGTTCGGATAGTTGCCGACGATGCCGTACTGACCGTTCGCACTCACTTCGGTGTCGAGAATCTGCAGATTGGCGTCGCGGTCCACGTCGATTCCCGCAGTATACCCGGTGACAGACAGCTTCTTGTCCTGTGCGCCCGTGATCACGGTATTTGTCGAGACCGCAATGCCTGCATGGCCCGTGGATTCAAGAGTTGAATCCGCAGTCGTGAAGATCACGAGGCTGTTGACGCCCGTGTTCGAGATGACCGTGCTGCTGCAGGTGTAGTCGCCTCTGACAAAGAGCATTTTGCTGCCCGGGTCATAGGCGAAGACGCCGTTTCCGAGAACGTCGTTCTGATTGAGATCGGTCACCGGATCGCCCGCAATGTAGAGCGGATAGGTGACACCTGGCTTGCTGATCGTGACCTCCTTGGCTGCTTCTTCATCCAAGCCGATATAAGCACTGCCGATGTCTTTCGTCCGAATCTCTGCGCCCTCGGGAGAAGTGATTGCTGAGGCATACATCGAAATGCCGCTGCCGAAGTCGCAGACCGCGCCGTAACGGCCGGTCGCATGCACGCTGCTGTTTGAGATATACAGAGTCTCATTATACATGTCGGCGGTGATGCCGTAAGAATAGCCGAGTGCATCGACATCTGCGCCACGGAGTGTCAGCGTCAGGCTGCCTGATGCATAAATACCCGTATTGCCCTTCACGGTCAGCTTGCCCGGACCGGTGATCGTGGTATCCGCTTCCAATAGGATACAGGTGTTAGAGCCGTTGTCCAGTGTGACATCCTGCGCGGTGTTGATTGTCAGACCGCTGATCTTGCTAACGATGATTCTTTCGGAATCATCTTGATAGCTGCCGTTGATATTCAGCGTGTTTGTGCCGGGCTGAAACGAGAAGATGCCGTTGCCGAGAATGTCATCGCAGTTGCCGGAATCAACCTGTGTGCCGGCAATGGTGAGGTCGTATGCCTCGCCCGCAGCCGCGGGGAGTGCCGGCAGTGCAGGCAGAGCCAGTGCTGCCGTCGCCAGCGCTGAGATGCCGCTCAGCAGTCTGCCGAAGAAGGACCGGGGTTTTGCATGTGTCATGTTTTTCATCCTTTCTGTGTAATATAGTGTGTACCGGGTATTTCCGTGCATGTGAGGGGGTCGGCCTCTGTTTCCGACCGTGCATCCTTTCTCCGTTGTTTCCGGGCTGCACCGTGCGCCCCCTGACTGAGCGCAGCATGCAGTGATTAACACTATTATAACAGATTACTTACAGAAATTCAAGTGCTATGCATAGTTATTTTGCGCACAAAGTTCAGAAACAGGCAGTTTTCCGGTAATTATCGTACAATGTCTCCCCGCATGCACGGGGAGCTCTGTTCGTTTTTGCCGGATTCATGCCTTTTACTGCTTCAGCGTCAGGCAGTTCAGACCGATTGAACTGACATATTCCGCATGACCCATCACCCTCCGCAGACCGATGTGTGCGGTCGGATCCTCCTCCTTCCGGTGCCCATATAAACGCGGCGGTTATAGACCGTTTCAAAGAAATCATACAGCGGGGAAACCTTGTCCCAGAACATGATCATTCTCCTTCCGTTACTCACGGTTCTTCAAAATCTCTGCGGGCGAAATCCGGTTGATCTTCCCGATCAGCAGGCGGTTGATGATGAAATACACCAGAATGACCGCAGTGAAAATGATTGCGTACAGAAACCACGGGAATGCAAGTTTCATCGAGCAGGCAACATTGCAGATAAAGCCCGGATAGATCGCATCCATGACTGCTTTTGCAAGCGGGACGGCCAGCAGTGCACCGACTGCAACAATCAGCAGATTGCCGTTCAGATACAGCGCCCGTATTTCCTTCGGGCGGTACCCGAATATCTTAATCAGCGAAATTCCCGATGCGGCGCGGTCGATCATCACGCCCATCATCAGATACATCACGACGCAGAAAATCACTGTACCTGCTGTAATCAGCGTTGCGACCAGCGGGAACATCAGCTCAACAAACACACTGGAACCGCGCGTGATGTCCTCTTTTGTTGTGACAGAATACAGCCTGCCCTCGTCAATATCGAGTGCCTTGTCTGAATAGATCGTGTTGAAATAATCCTCATCCTGCCCGAACAGCGCGCGCATACTGTCAATGTCCATGAAGATTGTAAAACCAACTGAATAATCGCTGATGCCTGTCACAGTGAAGCTGAAATCTGTATCGGCGGCAAAATCTGAGAAGATTACGCGGTCGCCAATCTGATAGCCAAATCGCTCCACCAGCGAGGAATTGATGACTGCTTTATTCTTTCCTTTTTCCGGCTTTGCGTCGAAATACTTGTTGTTGCTGTCAATTCCGATGACCGTTACGTCCAGCGAGTAGCCCATGCAGTCCGTGCTGAGCGTTTCGATATAAGCAGCCTCGCCGTCTTTCGCCGGCGTTTTCTCCGGATATTTATAGAGATACTGGTACTCGTATTTCGTATCGCCGACTTTATCCGGTCTGCGGCCTGCCGCATCGGTCAGCTTCTGAACATCCACGACATTGCCGCGGATGTCGGCATCTCGGATGATACGGCCAAGCGCTGGCTTTCGGTGCTGGAAAAATCCGATGTCATTTTCTATCTGCGCCCGTATTCCAATAACCATCTGACACGGACAATCAAGACACCGAAACTTTATTTTTTTGATACCGGGCTTGTCGCATACCTGACACGGTACAGCACATCGGAAATTCTGGCAAATGGTGCGCTGAACGGTGCGATTTTGGAAAACTATGTGGTTTCGGAAATCCGTAAAACCTATTTCAATGATGCCAAGGAATGTCTGCTGTGGTATTACCGTGACAAGGACGCTAAGGAGATCGACATGGTGATCGAGAGTGACGGGGAACTGCATCCGCTGGAAATCAAACGCTCGGTCAATCCGTCTGATTCATTGGTGCGGGCATTTGAGGTTCTGGATAAGGGCAGTGTGCCGCGCGGAACAGGAGCGATTATCTGTATGCGTCCGGAGCTGTCTGCAATCAGTGCGCAGAATCTGATTGTTCCGGTCTGGATGATTTGAAAAACTGTCGGCGGACGCAGTTTGATTTCGTGATGATACCCTAGCCATGTAATGAATGACCGGAGCCCCGCGGGGCTCCGGTCAACTGTTTTGTGCGGAATCTCAACCGGCTCTTTCTTACCCTCTCTATGCGGTTTCGTGTACGGTTTCGTGTACGATTTGCCCGAAAACAGTGCACACGAAGCGTATTTTCGTTTCCGAAACTGGAAATCAACCGCATAAGAAAACACCGTGGATACGCGTTTTTCATCGTATCCACGGTGTTTCTCAAAAGCGGAAAGAGAGGGATTCGAACACCATCGCAAGTTGTGAAAATGCCGTATTTGCGTGATTTTTCGTTGTGGGAACCAGTGAAATGGGAACTCGTGGGAACTGCATGAGACGGTCATTAATCAGCGAGGTGCTGAAACCCCAAGTAAATCCTCAAAGAATCCATCGATTTTTTCGTCCACATGTCTGCGCTCATCAGAGAAAGTATGCTGATATACAGCTTTCAGCGTTGCGTTTGTAGACCAACCGCCGCGCTCCATTGCGTACTTGTCAGGCACGCCGAGCATCAGCATAATGGAGGCGTTCAAATGTCGGAGGTCATGCAGCGTCAGTGTATATCCGTATTCAGCAGTCAGTTTGTCAAGATGATACTTGATGACCTGATAGTTCATGGGAACGATGAACTCTTCATCTGACTGATGCGGAACAGCGTTAATCAGATTCATGATGTACTGCGGAACAACAAGCTTTCGCGTCGAGCTGTAGGTCTTGTTGACACTGCGAACGACATCTTTATTCGCCAAACTAATCTTGCTGCGCTGAACTGTCATCACACCATCCTTGATATCACCAAACTGAAGGCCACGAACCTCACTGATTCTCAAGGAGAGCCACATGGAAAGCATGCAGGGGAGTTCAATATCGGTTCCGCGAATCATGCAGATTACCTGTTCCGCTGTCGGCAGATTTTTGATAACCGGCTGCTTCGGAGGTAAAGTGACTTTCAGATTGAGATTAACGTCATACAATCTCACAGCGGTAATAATCAGATTTTTTGCTTCACGAATCGACTTGGAACATTTTGTGAGTGCATCCTCATTGATCGCTTTCTGCATTGCGATGCTGTCTAACTCATGAATGTCAAGCGACATGACACTCTGCAAGCGATTATTGAGAATGTTTTCATACCCGTAGATCGTCGAAGGCGACAAAACATTCCGTTTCAGATCTATGTAGCCGCGGATTGCCTGTCTCACAGTAAACTTGCTCGGATCGGCCTCCTCCAGGCCGTTGGAAATGAGATATTCCATTGCCAGCCGTTCTGCTTCCCGTTTGGTAGATGCGGTGATGGATTTTTTTCTTTTGGTTCCGTTCTTGTCCTTACCAAGAAAAATCTGTACCCTCCAATTGCCGGAAGGTGTCTTTTTTGCAGTTGCCATAGTTTACTCCTTTTTCAAGGCATACACTATAGCCCTCTCGAATAGTATATACCTTTTCATCATATTTGTAAAGGGTTCTTCTGCACTTTTGTGATTTAAAGCAAAAACGAGTCAGCGATATATGCCTAGACTAGCCGTATTGACAAGACCGCTGTCTAAATAATCAGCAAAGTCTCCATCTCCACGCCCATTTTATCAAGCACAAGCTGCAACTGTTTCATGGTGAGGGCAGAGGGATCGGCGCGGTAATTGTAAAGTGTCCTTGATGTGATTTCAAGAATCTTGCAAAGCTGTTCATCGGTGATGCCGAGCAGATATTGCTGTCGGACGATATTACTCCATACAACCGTCGCAATCGTCTGCGCTCTCGGTTTGCGGTTGTTGCCTTTCATTTTCACCCCTCTTTTCCGGACAACAGTTTGGAAGCGGGCAATAGCGCGC
>JAEEGL013316866.1_pt1 | contig 36298 bp, 16 predicted proteins | sample 9134231 | NCBI WGS metagenome assembly JAEEGL01 (sample SAMN16246548, study PRJNA631951) | gut metagenome | biome: gut microbiome; feature: rumen; material: fiber-attached | host: Bos | place: Iran: Karaj | collected 2018-10
GGAACGGCACACAGCCTGAAGGGCTATTATCCTACTGTAGGCGATATCGCCTATTTCTCCAGCTATGCTACGGCCGACCAGAGCCCGACAGGACTGGCCTACCCATGGATCTGTGCACCTGGTGCCACTACCGTTGCCGCTGTCAACCACTATGATACGTCAGGCGATTTCAGCTATATCAACGGTAACTCGGCTGCATACGGCATGTATCGCGTTAACGCCAATACCACCAATCCCTATGGCACGATGGAAGGCACTTCGATGGCGACGCCTGCGGCTGCCGGCATCGTGGCACTGTGGCTGCAGGCTGCTGTGGAAGCTGGCAAGCAACTCAGTACTTCCGACGTGAAACAGATCATGATGGAAACGGCCATCAACGACGCCTATACTACCACGGGGAGCAATGCCTCGCACTTCGGGCATGGAAAGTTGGATGCCCTGGCTGGTATCCAGTACATACTGGGTGTATCGGGCAGCCCGACAGTCAAGGTGTCACCCGCCGAGGTTTCCCTGACCGGCTATGCCAATGAGACCTACACCGAGACCATCACCGTAACGGGTTTGAACCTTGAGGCCGACATTACCGCAAGCATCTCGGGCGACCGGTCGTTCAGCATCGACAAGAATCGCATCACAAAGTCGGCAGCTGCCGATGGTGCTGCCCTCACCGTAACGTGGAAGCCTACTACTATTGGGCAAACCTCTGCAGTGCTCACGCTAAAGAGCGAGGGAGCAGACGATGTTGTTGTAAACATCTCGGCCAAGGCTGTCAAACCGGAACTTATCGTAGATCCAGAAGCCATCAGCCTCAGCTGCGAGGCTGGTCTCACCGCTAGCGGAGAATTTGGAGTACTGGGAGCAGAGCTGAAAGGCGACGTCACTGCAACGCTCGACGATACCACCGGCGTATTCGCCCTGAGCACTACGACCATCACGAAGGCTCAGGCAGAGGAAGGATATAATATCGGCATCACGTTTGCACCTTCCACCGTAGGCACCTACACAGCTACGGTCACTCTCGCGGCTGAAGATGTTGAGCCAGTCTACGTCACCGTCGAGGCAACGGCTACCCAACCCGTGCCCGTACTTTCTGTCAGCGAGCAGGCTCTCAGCTTCGCTACCGACCTTACATCGACCGTCACCAAGACGTTCACGCTCACAGGTCGTGCGCTGACAGGCGATGTCAACGTGGAACTGGCCGATGCCCATCAAGTGTTCACCGTCAATCCTACCACCATCGCGGCTGCTGAAATCACCGCCGAGGGGGTTGTCGTCACGGTATCGTTCCAGTCGCCTGTCGAAGGCACGTTCCAAGGCTCGCTCACCATCAGGAGTGAGGGCGTCGAAGCTATCACCATCGCATTGCAAGGCACTGCCTCTGATGGCGGAACAGCCAATGATCCTTTCCTGAACATCGCCAAGTATGCCACTATTGATGAGGCTGGTTGGAACAAAACTTATGTGAATACGCTCTATAAGTACACCACTTACGAGAACAGTGAAGTAGCTTGGCTCACGATGCCTGTCTATGGCGCATGGGTGGGATGCTACTACAACGATCATCCACAGAAGTGGATCAGCACCGATGTCACAAACACCAGCAACAAGTATTACGGTACCTCATGGAACAGTAGCGACGAGCTGTTGGGAAGTTCACCCTATTTCACAGGAGCGAGCGGTGCTGGAGCACCAAGGGTGATGGGTTACAACTCACGTACCAACGCCACAAAGGAAACGGTATCGTTCTATGTCACGAACACGACTGCCGTTAAGTTGATGGGACTCGGCCAAAGCCGCACCACGTCGCAATATCCTACCTCGCTCAACGTCTATGAGTGCACGAAGAAGGCTGACGGAACGCTCGATGTAGGCTCAACACCCGTGAAGAGTTCCACCAACTCGGCCACTTCCGGTACGTTCATACTCTCGGCTGAGGACCTCGATGCAAAAAAAATCTATAAGGTAGAAGCTGCCACCTATCGCAGCTACATGGCCGAGATTGCTTTCCAGACTCCGCTTTCGAAGCCTGTTGTGCGAGGTGATGTCAATGGTGACGAAACCATTACCATTGCCGATGTCACCGCACTCGTGAACATTATCCTCGAAACTGACAATGCCAATGACGCTGCCAATGACGCTGCCGACATGAACGAGGACGGCAGCATCACTATCGCTGATGTTACGATGCTGGTGAATATGATTTTAGGGAAAGAATAGGACTCCAATCCAACTCTCCACAAGGGGGTGAGGGAGCAAAATACTACCCTCCTCCCTACCCGCTCGGCTCCAAGGGATGCTTTCGTAGCGAAGTAGAGAATGAAAGGAAGAGGGTTTTTAAGTGCTTTGGAGGGAGCCATGTGGCTCCCTCCTTTCTTTGATGGGGACGGGGGTTCATCCCTATTTTCTAATTATTTGCAAAAAAATTGGGAAAAAATTGAATAATTAGCAAAAAATTACTACCTTTGCGCTGTTCGTTTGTAACGAACGCTTAAAACACACCCTACAAACACACACACCGAACGCACCCCACACAAAATCGTTCATCAACAACAACTTAAACAATAGTAAACTCTATGAAGAAAGCGCTCTTTACAGCGTTGGTCGCACTCGTATGCACCATCGCCGCTGCCAACCCTATCACCAGGCAGCAAGCTCTGCAAAAGGCTACCGCCTTTATGAAAACACAGAACCCATTAGCTACGCTGAACGCCACGCCTGTACACAAGGCTCCGCGTCGGGTTGGTGCCCAAGTCTCTACCGACCAAGCCTATTACTACGTGTTTAACGCCGACGACGGCAAAGGCTTTGTCATTGCTTCCGGCGACGATGTGGCTGTGCCCATTCTTGGCTATAGCGACACGGGCACGTTCAACGAAGACGAGATACCTGACAACATGCGCGCATGGCTTCATGGCTACGAGCTGGAAATCCAGTGGGCCATCGAGCATGGCTATCAGCCAGCTCCCGACGCAACAACCACGACTCCTGCCAACAACATCTTCGCAGGAGATGGCTTCAAGCGCGACAGCAGCCCGCTCTTTGCCAAGAAGAACGGCCGCCTCAAGGCTCCCAAAAATGATATTGAGCCAATGGTGAAATGCAATTGGGACCAGGGTGATCCTTACAATATCCAATGCCCACAATACGATGGCAAATTTTGCTATACAGGCTGCGTGGCAACAGCTATGGCACAAATTATGTACTATTGGGGATGCACAAAAGGAAACGCCTCATTAGGCTGTAAAGCCTTGCCCGTCTATACAACTGAGACAAGGCATATCACTGTCGAGAAACTTGATTCTGTTAGCAAATTTTCCTGGATGATGATGGGACAGGCTTCGCCTACCATTTCAACTCAGAAGTCAAACGTTGCCAAACTGATGCGCTACTGCGGCCAAGCAGTCAAAATGGACTATGATACAAGTGCATCAGGAGCACTATCCAGCGATATTCCCGCAGCACTCGTTGATTACTTTGGCTATGACAACGGACTAAGGTACGTCTTCCGTACAGACTATTCTGCCAGCGAATGGGAAGACCTCATCTACAACGAACTAGCCAACGGCCGGCCTGTGTTATTCGACGGACTGACTATCAACAACAACATAGCCTCAGGACATGAATTCGTATGTGACGGTTATCAACTCAGTACTAACAAGTTCTATTTCAACTGGGGATGGAGTGGCATATCTAATGGCTACTTTGCATTGAACGCTCTCCAACCGAACTCTATTGGTACAGGCGGAGCCGCAGGTAATTACGCACATCAGAGTGCAGCTATCATTGGCATTAAGCCTACAACCTCTGGAGACGAGCCTGTTTTAGCTAATGACGATCAGCTGTTTATTGACAATTTATACCTCATTAGCCCTAAAGTAAACGAACGGGAATCACGCTCACAGAATGTGGAGATTCGTCTGCGCGGCATCTGCTTCAACTTGCAGAGTGACTCAATGACTTATGACAACTGTCTGGGTGTCTACGATGCAAAGGGTAAGCTCATCGATCTAATCACCCCCCGTGCTTACAAGATTGCACCACAAGGTGGATTCTACTTCAATCACGACTTCGAGTTTGGAGCAGAGATGCCGTACGGAACGTATAAGCTCCTGCCCATTAGCCGTATCAACGGCACCCAAGAATGGTTACCAATGCTAGGCGCATCAGCTCGCTACCTGAAACTTGTTGTTGAGGAAAAGAAGATTACGGCAACACCATCGCAATCCATCAAAATCAACAGTATCACATCGACAGGTAGTTCTACAAGGGGATACACCAACACCTTCAACATTACCAATGACGGAGCAGAGGAATTCACGTCGGCGGCTTATGTTTTGGCAGCCAGCAGTTCTGGCAACATGGCCAACATTGGATTGCTCGAACCCGTAGGACTTAAGCCTGGACAGACTGCATCCGTCTCGGTCTATTCTGATGCAAAAGTGACCATCAACGCGCAGACATCACCCTGGGTGCTGGTAATTGGCGATAGTAATTTTAACGGATTCTACTACAACAGCTACGCCAACTATGCTGAAGCCGATTGGGATCTGGCTTGGCAGGGCTACATTGACGATGATAACAACTACTATAGCGACACCTACAAAGCTACATTCATTATTGACAACATGAGTTGCAATAATGCCTACAACCATGACGTCACGCTGACGCTTTTCGAAAAAGGTAAGGATCCATCGAAAGGCATTACGCTGAAAAAGAATATCAACATTTCTGCTAAAACACGTGGGGAGGCTGAGTTCGTATTCGATAAGGTTGAGACTGGTAAAACATATGACCTGCAGTTCACTTTTTATAATGAGTTTAGCGACACGACCAACGTAATCAGCAACTATGGAATAGAACTGACCATGGCTAAAGGAACGGTTATAAGAAACAATGATGGCTTCGACTATTTCAACGACGAAGATGGTTCATTTACGGTGCCTGAGGGCGCAATATTCGTAGATGCCCGCTACTCCGACAAGGCCAACCTCATCGGCGATGGCGGCAACGTGAACACGCTCTATCTGCTCAAGGCTGGTACCAGCGTGCCCGAGACGCTCACCGGAAAGAACGTCGTCTTGGGGAACACGGCCCAGAACATCGTGATGACCGACACGATGGAGTTCTATTCGCCCATCGACTTCACAGCTCAAAACATCAGCTTCAAGCGTACATTCGAAGCCGGACGCGATGAGTCGACACCTCATTGGTCAACGCTCATGCTTCCCTTCGACGTGCAGAGCGTAGCCACAGGCGATAAGGCCATCGACTGGTATCATTCCGCCGACGATACCGACAAAGAGTTCTGGCTCATGGACTTCACGGGTGAGACAGGTGGCAAAGCCAACTTCGGCTACACCTCGACCATCGAGGCCAACCACCCTTACATCATAACCGTTCCCTCCAACACGTGGGGCAGCAAGTGGAACCTCGTGGGCAAGGAACTGACCTTCAGCGGACAGAATGCCAACATTAAGGCCGAAGGACCGAAGGCTGTGCTCGACCGTGGCGGAAAATATGACTTCATCGGACGTACCATCTTGACGACACATGCCGACAAGTACGATCTCAACGAGCAAGGAAGCACGTTCGAGTACGTTACCGGCGATTACTACTTCTATTCCCTGCCCTTCCAGGCATACTTTGTGGCCTACACCGACCTTGGCACACAGTCGAATGTCGAACTAGCCATGCCGATGCCTCTACCCATGCCTGCCCAGACAATGGTTGGCGATGTCAACGGCGACGAAACCGTAACCATTGCCGATGTCACTGCACTCGTGAACATCATCCTCGGCAAAGACGACGCTGCTGGTAGCGATGCTGCCGACGTGAACGAAGATGGCAGCATCACCATCGCCGATGTAACCGCGCTGGTGAATATCATTCTCGGTAAAAACTAGAAGCCCCTCCAAACCTCCCCCAACTGGGGGAGGCTCACACTGCAACTACGTGCAGGGGGGCCAAATGAAATGGAAAACTGATAATTGATAATTGCTGTGCCCTGCTACTCGTCGTGAGTGGCAGGGCACAGCTTTTTAACAAGCCCACATGTAGGGGCGGACGCCAGTGTCTGCCCGCAACAGAATTATATAATAGGATTATCGGGCAAAAGCATCCTCACGGACAAACACGGGGTGTGGATTCCTATTTCCTAAACATCATAACATTATAGGTGCTCATATGATGAACGCCTTCGACGTCATGGCCGATGCTAGAACTCCGCAAAACCATCAGCAGTGAGTCATTACGCCAAATGAGCAGTTGTTCTGGCTGATCCAGCAACTCTGGACGGCTCTTAATCAGGCTGTCAACAGGATAGCGCAACACCGTCTTGCCATTCATCACCACTGTAACGACACCATTCGAGCAGTCGGATTCGTACGAATCGTTAGGAATCAAGATGTGATAGCCACCCAATTCAATAGGCTCCTCCAATACTACCTCCACCAATTGCGCAGGTTCATTCGTTTTGCCGTCTGGCTTGTCGTACCAGAACTGATACTCGTTGTACGACCACTTACCGTACTCCTTATCGAACTTGTCGCGCCCCATGCCTTGCCGCACATAGCTGATGACACTGCAAGCCTGCCGATATTGCTCGCAAAGCACACTGTCGGCACAAATCTTTTGCTTGTTGACATACCTTACCAGCTTTCCTGTCTTTGCGTTCACGAGGTTCAGGTCCTGAATCAGCTGCTCCAAACGCTCAGTCTGACAGCGTAGTCCGATGCGCTTGGCTGAGATGCCTGGAACGTAAGTGAACAGGATGATGGCACCGCCGAAGATGAGTGCCATCAACTGGAACCGTCGCGAACGGCACCACAGCAACATCAGCACGAAAAGTGACATCAGCACTCCAGCCACTAACAGGTAGAAGCGACTCTCGGTGAAGCTGTAGAGACGGATGCGATAGAGCGAACCTATCCAGAACATGATGAGTGGCGGTATGGCAATCCACGTGAAATGGTCATAGAACCAGTCATAATAGCGGCGGCTCAGTATGTGTTGCATCAGGCATCCAACGAGTGCAACCGTCACGAAGCCCATCACGAGCCAAGCCACACCGCCTTTCGGCAAATCCCATTCGAAGGTAATCTTGATGAAATAGGCGTAGAGGATAACGGTATAGATAATGACGGCAGGCGAAAGGATGAAGTTCAATATCAGCTGCAGCACGCGGGCAGGCTCTTGCACCTCGTCCTCGTCTTGCCTGATGAGCGTGCAGCACACCTGAGGAGCAATGACGAACCAGATGAACTGCCAGATATACTCATACAGATGGTCGGGTTCACGGATGCCGAAGATGTAATAGAACGAGGCAACGATCACCATGACGGCACCAGTGAGCAGTCCCGCGATGACCACCCCGAAGAACAGCTGCGTCACCACATGCAGGCAATGAGCAGCAAAACTGCGGTTGTCAAGCCAACGTGTGCCCACCAATAGCAAGATGGCTGCCAGCACATAGGTAAAGAAGAAACCATAGGTCCAAAGGAAGGGCTTCAGGTTGAGGCACATCAGTGGCAGGAAGAGCAGTCCTGAGGCCACGTAAGCCCAGCGGTTGACCTTGTGCAGCCAAAACGTGAGCACCAATAACGGCACAAAGAACCACAGGATGTCGCTATTCACATTACTCACGCGCTGTCCCATCGACGAATCCCAGGTAGCATTCGCCGTGTGCAAGGCGGCTGTCACGAAGAAGGCCAAGCCCATGAAAGCTTCAACAGGGAATTTTTGCGGACTGCGCAACAACTGGCGTAGCATCATCTTTATTTTCATCATCTTGCTTTTTTAGGTTATTCTTCTTGATAAGAGAACGAAAGAGGAAGAGATTTATTTTATTTACGATTGACGGATTGGCGATTTTGCTGCTCGGTCCGCAGGAACGCTCATTCTTTTCCCGCTACGCTCTGCGCTCGAATTTGTTCGCTTTCGTAACAGCGTGGAGAAAGCGCTCGGCTTTGCCGCTTTCGTAGCGCAGCGGAGAAAGAACCACGGATGACACGAACCATTATCCATTTACATCTTTACAATTCTGACCACAGATTACACTGATTCCACAGATTACGATGACTTCCCGGATTGAAAAACCTGTCCTTTAGAGAAATAAAGCAGTGCCTTACAAGTCTAAAGCAGTGCTTTTTGGTGACTTATGTGTAGGGGCACGTTAAAAAAACAGTGCCCTGCCACTCACAAAGAGTAGCAGGGCACATCAATTTTCCATTCTCAATTTTCCAATTCATATGGGCCCCTGCACGTGGGTTCGGCGTGAACCTCCCCTAATAGGGGACGTTTGGATGGGGCTCCTAATTTTTACCGAGAATGATATTCACCAACTTAGTGACGTCAGCAATGGTAATTTGGGTGTCGCCATTCACATCGGCAACGGTAGGATTATACTGTCCTTCGGCAACTTTACCAAGGATGATGTTCACCAAGGCTGTGACGTCGGCGATAGTTACCTGGCCGTCTCCGTTCACGTCGCCTATCAAGAAGGTGCCATCAGAGGTGAAGTAGCCAGGATTGCCAGTTGCATCGACGTGTGCATAGGCAGCGTCCGTATGTTCAGCATCGAAGACTGTTCCTGCTCCACCGACGAGATTGGTGCAGCCAGCAAACATATCCGTTGACGTCAGTCCGTCTTTCTGCCAGTTACCGTTACCGTAGATGGTAGTCACGGAGGAGCAACCCAAGAACATGTTCTGTACAGTAGTGACGTTCGTTGTACGGAACGAGCTCACGTCGATCGTCTCAAGCCTGCTGCAATTGCCGAACATCCCCTCCATACTGGTGACAATCTCCGTATTGAAACCACTCAAATCGACTTGCTTCAGGTTGGAACAGCCATAGAACATACGGCTCGTGCTCGTTACCTTTCCAGTGTTCCATCCGCTTAAGTTGACACGCTCAAGGCTGCTGCAGCCACTGAACAAGTACTGCAGATACTGCACACTAGATGTATTGAAGCTGCTCAAGTCAAGGCTCTTCAGCTTGGAGCAGCCATAGAACATCCACAATAAATTTGCAAGTTTGGGAGTATGGAAGTTACTTAAGTCAAGACTTTCCAGCATAGTACAATTGCGGAACATGTAAGAGAGGTTCACCACTTTCTCGGTATTGAAATGACTCACGTCTATGTTGGTCAACTTCTTGCAATTGTCGAACATAGACGACATATTGAAGACCTCGTCGGTGTTCAGATAGCGCAGGCCGACGATGTCGGTCAGCTGCGACATGGAAGCGAACCAGCTGACGGTGCGCGTCGGACGGGCGTTGGCAAACGCCGGTGTGAACACCACGTGGGCGGTCGTTGCGCCATGATCGGTCACCCATTGGGGGGTCGAAACGGATGTGTTGAGCACATCGTAGGTCGTCATTCCAGCCGTGCTATTGCGCAACGAGCGCATGACATCATAGTGGAACGTGAGCGTGCTGTCGGCAGCCACAAAGCATGCATAGGCCTCGCGGTCCGGTGCGAGGGTGAAGTAGCCGGGATTGCTGGTTCCACCATCCACATGGGCATAGGTCTTATCCTTCGGATTAGCTGCAGCGTAAGCCGTTCCGCTTCCACCGACAAGGTAGGCGTTGCTGCCGAACATGTTGTCCGAAGTTGTCACGGCACCGGTGTTCCAATCGGGACCGACAAAAATCGTCTTCAGCTGGCTGGCGTAATAGAACATTCTATCCATTGCGCTCACGTTGGCCGTCGAGAAGCTGCTCAGGTCAAGAGCCGTCAGATTGCCAGTGTTATAGAACATATATCTCATGTCAGTAACGTTAGCCGTATTGAAGTTTGACACATCAAGTTCCGTCAACGACGTGCACGAAGCGAACATATAATACATCGTCGTCACGTTACTGGTATTGAACGAGCTCACGTTGAGACGCTTCAGGTTACGGCAGTTTTGGAACATGTAGCTCATTTTGGTCACCTTCTCGGTATTGAAGTTACCCAAGTCAAGTTCCGTCAGCGATTCACAGCCTGCGAACATGTCGTGCATGTCAATCACCTTCGCAGTCGAGAATCCACTCACGTCGATGGATTGCAGCTGTTTGCAATAGCAGAACATGAAAGTCATGTCGGTGACTTTCGCCGTCGAGAAGCGCGACGGGTCGAGTTTGATGCTTCTGAGCGAGTCGCACAGATAGAACATCTGAGCCATAATCGTCACGTTCGCCGTATTGAAACTCTCCAAGTCAAGATTCTTGAGGGATTTGCAATTGCGGAACATAGATCCCATATTGGTCACCTTATCAGTAGCGAAACCGCTCACATCGAGCGTATCGACATTCATGCAATAGTAGAACATGGACTGCATACTTGTCACGTTAGAAGTGTTCCAGCCACTCACGTCAATCTTCTCAAGTGCCTTACAGTTGTAGAACAGGCCCGACATGGTGGTTGCTTTCGAGGTATTCCAACCACTCACGTCGAGGGTGGTCAGCGACGTACAGTTGAAGAACACGCTAGTCAGCGATGTCACCATCGAGGTGTTCCAACCACTGACGTCGAGGGCGGTCAGCGACGAGCAGCCGTAGAAGAGATTGCCCATGTAGGTCACCTTCGAGGTATTCCAACCGCTCACGTCGAGGGCGGTCAGTGCCGAGCAACCGTAGAACATACTGCCCATATTGGTGACATTCTCTGTCGAGAATCCGCTCACGTCGAGCTCTGTCAGCAACTTACAATTATAGAACATGTAACGCATATCAGTTGCCTCGCTAGTGTTCAGGTATTGCAGGCCCTTGACATCCTTTAGGTTGACCATATCGCGGAAACAAGAGTAGAGGCTCTTGGGACGTGCAAGTGCAAACGATGGGCTGATGACCACATGTGCGACACTCTCGCTATAATCGTGCCATCCAGGATAACTGTTCACAATGTTGAGCACGTTCGTAAAGATGATGCCGCCATGAGCCTGCCGTGAGGCCTTCCTCACGTCGTTGCAGAACAGCAGGGTGCTGTCGGCAGCCATGAAACAGACATACTGCTCGCGGTCGGCCGAACTGGTGAAGAAGCCTGGGTTCGACGATCCTCCGTCGAGGCGGGCATATCTCGCACCAGAGGTTTCATAGCCTGTATAGACGGTTCCCTTTCCGCCCTCAAGGCTGACGCAGCCATCGAACGTACTGTTTGCCGTCATATCGTCCCTATACCAATTATTGGAGGCATAGATGGTCGTCAGATTCGTGCAACCACTGAACATATAGTCAAATGAATCCAAATTATCAGGAGTCCATGCACTTAAGTCGAGTTCAGTCAGACCAGTGCAATCCCGGAACATCGAATACGAAGAATATAGCTTGCTGACGTTCCATGTTCCGAGATTGAAGCTTGTGATGCCCGTGCAGCCATAGAACAGTTCGTCCATCGTATCGACATTTTTCGTGTCCCAATTGTCCATGTCAAGATGCGTCAAGGCACTGCAACCCTTGAAGACGCCCTGCATTCTCTCCACATTTCCAGTGTTCCATTTGCTCACGTCAATGTGTGTCAGCTTGGTACAGTCGGCGAACATCCAATCCATGTACTTCACACTGTCAGTGCATAAGTTCTCCATACCGACAATCTCGGTCAGGTTGCTCATAGATTGGAACCAACTCGACGTGCTCGTCGGACGAGCCTTTGCAAACGACTCATCGAACACCACGCGAGTGATGTTTGGCTTGAACCAACCCCAGTCAGGGTCGACCGCCCACCAACCTTCCGGCAGGCTGAAGGTCAGTTCTTGGCGCAGGAAACGCTGGTCGTCGCAGACAAAGGTTAGCGTCGAATCGTTCTCGTTGGCCATGATGGCATAGCCTTCGAGCGTCTTCGTGAAGTAGCCCGGCATGCCCACCGAAGGCTTGTCGAGTCGTGCATATTCCTTGTCAGTATGACCGGCATCGAACGTTGTTCCATTCTCGCCGATGAGCTGTGTGCAGCCGCTGAACATACCCGTTGACGTATTACTGAAGACGTTTGCCGTACTCCAGTTGCTACGCACATAGACGGTTTGCAGCTGTGAGCATCCCTTGAACATGTCGCGCATATCGGTCACCTGACCGGTGGTGAAGGTCGACAAGTCGAGTTCCTTCAGCGAACTGCACCCCTCGAACATACCGCTCATGTCGGTGGCCTTATCGGTCTGGAACAAACTCAAGTCCATGGCCTCGAGACTTGAGCATCCGGCAAACATATGACTCAGGTTCGTCGCGTCGGCTACTGAGATGGTATAGCCGTCCGACCCTTCTTCAACGAAGTTAAACTTCTTCATACCGCTACAGTTGTAGAACATGTAGCTCATGTCCTCCACATGGACACTGGAAGAGAACCCACCCGGGCCCACAAAGTCCTTCAAGTTGGTCATGTTGGCGAACCACATGTGGGTGCTCTTTATCGGAGCATTACCTACTAAGGAACGTACGTGTACAACGTCGGCACTACGCTCCAACCATCCGGGCAGCGTCTCGCCCGTCAGGCTGTAATCATAGATTGTACCTGTAGTTTCAAGGTGGTAATCACCATCGTAGTGGATGGTCAGCGTGCTGTCGGCCTCGGTAAAGACGGCATAGGGTCTGTCCTTGTAGCTCAGGTAGCCCGGATCGTAAATTCCGCCATCCACTTTGGCATAGGTCTTATCATGAGGATTGGTGCTTTTATAAGTGGTACTCCAACCACCCTTCAGGTTCTGGCAGTTGTAGAACATGGAACTCGAACTCGTCACGTTGTCGGTGTTCCAACCCTCGCCTACATAGATGGTCACCAGATTCGAGCTGCCGCTGAACATATTGCTCATGTCGGTCACCTGGCTGGTGTTGAACGAAGTCAGGTCGAGCAAGTGGAGCGACGTGCAGTTGGCGAACATCAGGTTCATGGTGGTCACCATGTCGGTGTGCAGGTACTCAAGTCCGGTGATGTCGGTCATTTTGTTCATATAGTAGAACCAGCGATAGGTGGACGTAGGACGGGCGACGTCGAACGTCGGGTCGAACACCACATGCACAGGATCCTTCGACAGCCATTCGGGAACTGTCGCATCGAAACTGAACGTCTCTTCATGAGCCGTACGCCAGCGGTCGTAGTAGAAGGTCAGCGTCTTTGTATCCTCATCCCAAGCGACATAAGGCGATGCCATCAGGTAGGAGAAGTAGCCTGGCGAGCTGCTGCCGCCGTCGATGTGGGCATAGGTCTTGTCGGCAGGATTGCTGCTTTTGTAAGTGGTGCCCTTTTCGCCCTTCAGTCTGGTGCAGACGGAAAACATGTTAATGGAATTGGTCACGTTGTCGGTGTTCCAGCCATCGCCCACGGAGATCGACTCCAGTGACGTGCAAGCATAGAACATATAGTACGTATTCGTCAGGTTGGGGGTGTTGAACGTGTTCAAGCTGAGCGTCTTCAGCGCCTTGCAGTTGCGGAACATGCTGTCCATCGTTCGCACGTTGTCGGTGGTGAAGGCATTCAAGTCGATGTTGGTCAGCGACGTACAATTCATGAACATGGCATTCATGAGCATCACCTTGCCAGTGTCCCAACCACTCGAACTGAACGACTTCAGGTTGATGCATCCACTGAACACGCCGTTCATGTTCGTCACTTCGCTCGTGTTCAGGTTGTACGACGAGAACTGTTCGAGCTTGATCATACCCTTGAACCAGAAGCACATGGTCGTCGGCTTCACTTTCTGGAACGTATAGTCGAAGCTGACGTCGTTGATTTCGCCAGCCATGGACGCCCATTCGGGTTCTTCTGTGCCCTTGTTCAGCCTGAAGACACTCGTCGTCAGCGCACGTTCACCATGATAGCCGTCGTAGGCGAAGTTCAGAATGGTCTTGCGCACGCCGTCGCTGGTGTATTGATAGCTAATGTAGGCGTAAGGCAAGTACGACAGATAGCCCTTCTGGCCGTCCTGTCCGTCAACGCAGGCGCGTTCCACCCCGATGTAGCTCTGACCCCAAGTCGTTCCTGCAGCGCCGACCAGGTTGGTGCAGCCTGCAAACATGCCGTTGGCATCGGTCACGGAAGCGGTGGTCCACCCTCTTCCCACGTAGATGGTCGTCAATGCCGAACAGTTCGTGAACATGCCATTCATGTTTGTGACCTTGCCCGTCGTAAAACTGCCCAAGTCAATCTCGGTCAGCTTCGAGCAGCCGTAGAACATGCCCGTAGTCAGGACGACATCGGCGGTGTTCAGGTACTGCAGGCCTCTGATGTTCTGCAGGTTGCCCATGCCGAAGAACCAGTGGTAAGTGTTTGTGGGCCGTGCGTTGGCAAACGTAGGCTCGAACACCACATGCTGCACGTTGGCGCTATTGGCCGACCACATTGGATCCACACCGTACTCGGGCAGACCCATGGTGCTCTCGGCCCTGTCGTGTACGCCTCGGAAAGCGTCGTAGTAGAAGGTCAGCGTAGCTGTCGCGTCGTTGAATACAGCATAAGCCTCCAAGGGCAGCAGGTCGGTCAGATAGCTCGGTACCGACGTGCCGCCGCTAATCACGGCATAGGCTTTGTCGGTATGAGCGGCATTGAACACGGTTCCGTTTCCGCCTACCAGGTTGGTGCATCCACCGAACATATTATCCGAAACGGTCACTGCGCCGGTGTCCCAACCAGCGGCTACGATGATGGTCTGCAGTTGTGTGCAACCGTTGAACATGTTCTCCATGTTCGTGACGTTGCTGGTCGAGAAACTCGTCAGGTCGAGTGTCGTCAGCTTGGCACAGCCGTTGAACATGTCGCCCATATCGTCCACCTGTGCAGTATTCAGGTGTGTCAAGTCGACCGTCGGCAGCAGTCGGCAGTCTTGGAACATGCCGTTCATGCTATGCACGTTGTCGGTGTGCAGGTACTGCACGCCACTCACCTCGGTCAGGTTGTTCATGCCGCGGAACCACGAGTAGCACGTCACGGGGCGAACGTCGTCGAACGTCGCATCGAACTCAACTTTGTTCACCAGCTTGCGGATGGCATACCAAGTAGGATTGCCGTCGGCCTCGCTCAGTTCATAGACGTAGATGCCATAAGCCGAGCGGTGACCGTCGCGGCGGAAGGTCAGCGTGCCCGTTTCGGGGTCGTAGCTGGCATAGGTGCCGAACTGAGTGATGTCGGATAGGTAGCCCGGAGATCCCAGCTGGTCAATGTGTGCATACGAGGCATCGGTATGGTTCGAGTCGTAGGCAGTATTGGCAGCACCAACCAGGCTACGGCAGTTCGAGAACATCATACCGGAGTAGGCCACCTTCGCGGTCGACCAGTCGCCTCCCACGTAGATGCTCTGCAGTGCCACGCAGTTTCTGAACATACCGCTCATATTGGTCACCTTCGACGTATTCCAAGTGGTCAGGTCGAGTTCTGTCAGCTTTTGGCAGTAGCCGAACATGTGTTGCATACTCGTCACCTGACTGGTGTTCAGGTACTGCGTGCACTTGACATCGAGCAGTTCGTACATCTGATAGAACCAACTCGATGTGTTCTTCGGACGTACTGTGGCAAACGTCTCGTCGAACACCACGTGTTGCACGTAGTGGCTAATACTAGCCCACTCGGGCGAGTTGGTGTCCTCAAAAACTGTGAAGACGGTTCCTTCGGAGTGCGCTCCCTTGAAACCGTCGCTGTAGAACGTCAGCGTTGCGGTGCTGGGGTTGAACACGGCATAGTTATCGGCCCCCTTCTTGGTGAGATAGCCCGGTGAATAGGTTCCGCCGTCGATGCGGGCATAGGTCTTGTCGATATGTGCGGCATCGAACACGGTGCCCTTTCCGCCTACCAGGTTTCCACAGTTGACGAATATTTCATTGAAAACGCTCACCTTTGCCACGTTCCATTTGTCGCTGACGTTGATGGTGGTCAGTTTTAAGCAGTTCTCGAACATGTGCTCCATGTCTGTCACCTTCGACGTATCCCATCCCGTCAACGTAAGCATTTGCAGGTTACGACAGTTTTTGAACATTTCAATCGTATAAGTCAGCTTACTGGTATTCCAACCCGACAGATCGAGCGTGGGCAGATACATACAGTCTTCGAACATCCTCTCCGTCGAAGTGACCTCTCCTGTGTTCCAACCGCCAATGCCATCGATGGTTCTCAGCTTCGTACAGCCTAAGAACATTCTGTTCAGGTTGGTGACGCGACCCGTGTTCCAACGGCTCACGTCGATATTGTCCAATGCCGTACAGTCTTCGAACATACCATTGAGGCTGCTCACACTGGAGACGTCCCAATCAGCCAGATTGAGCGAGACCAGCTTCGTACAGCCATCGAACATGCGGCCAAGGTTCTTAACTTTCGAAATGTCCCAGCTGCTCAAGTTCAGGCTGACCAATTGGGTGCACCCGCTAAAGAGCGCCCCCATGTCGGTCACCTTCGAGGTGTTCCAACCCTGAATAGTGGTGAAGTTCGACATCGAGGTACAGCCCGCGAACATGGCATTCATGTTTAAAACATTGCCGGTGTTCCATCTGGTCACGTTCAGGTTGCTCAGCGAAGTACAGTTGGCGAACACGCTTCCCATGTCGGTCACATGACTGGTGTTGATTTGGTCGATGTTGACGGTTTGCAGCTTCGAGCAACCACTGAACATCCCGCTCATGTCCGTCAGGCTGTACGTTTGCAGCCCGTTCAGGTAGACCGCTGCCAGTTTCGAGCAACCTCTGAACATTCCGCTCATATTGGTCACGTTGGTAACATTTCGTGAGGGCAGATTGGAAACGCTCGTCAGCGACGAGCAGCCGAGGAACAAACAGCTCATGTTCTGCACATTCCGAGTGTCCCAATAGGACAGGTCGACAGAAGTCAGCGACGTACAACCACTGAACAAATAGCTCATATCCGTCAAGTTCGCCAAGTTGCCGGGAACCCAATTGCCACTCATTGACAACGACTGAAGGCTGGTACAGCCTTCGAACAGGCCTTTCACCGTGGTCAGAGAGTTGTTCTCGTAGGCCGACAGGTCACCAGTCCCCATCGACGTACAGTTCCTGAACGCATAGCTCATGTCCTGCAACTTGCTCGTGTTCCAGTTACTGCCATAGCTAAGCCCCGTCAGGTTACTACAGCCGGCGAACATATAGCTCATGTCCGTCAGGGCAGCAGTATTGTAGCTGGTCAGCGGAAACGAGGTCAAGCCCGTGCATCCCTGGAACATATGACTCATCGTTGTCACCTTCGAAGTGTTCCACGTACTACCATAGGACAATCCCGTCAGACCGCTACAGAAGGCGAACATAAAGCTCATGTCCGTCACCTTCGAAGTATTAAAGTATGTTATGTTCAGGTTTGTCAGCGACGAACAGTTCTGGAACATTCCCTTCATGTTCGTGGCAGCAGGCGTACGGAAATTACGCAGATCCAGTGAGGTCACCGTGGAGCAGTTCTGGAACATGTAGCTGAAGTCTTTCATCACCGTATTGGTCCAGCCATACATGTTGACCGAAGTCAGCTTGTCGCAGTCCTCGAACATCTCCTTTGCACTGGTCAGGCTCGCCGTGTTCCAGCCAGTCAGGTTCACGGTTTCCAACTTTTCGCACTCGTAGAACAATCTGTCCAGTTTCTGCACTTTCGACACGTTCCAAACACTCAGGTCGAGGTTGGTCAGTCTGATGCAACCGCTGAAAAGACCGCTCATGTCGGTCACCTGGCTGGTGTTCAGGTTCTGAAGGTTCGTCAGCTTCGTCAGCAGTACCATGCCATGGAACCAGCCAGCCATGTTGGTGGGGCGCTGACTGGCGAACGAGGCGTCGAACACCACTTCCTTCACGTGCAGCGCGTAGGGGTGCACGTCCATGCTGAACCATGGGCACGAATTGCTGTTCATGTCCAACTCACGAACAATTTCCTTGTCACCATCACCAATCCATGTGTGCGTCGAAATCAGGTCGTCGTAGTAGAACGTCATCACATCGGTGGTCGAGTTGATGACCACGTAAGGCACAGTAGCGTATGCCCCTGTCTTGCCAATGCACAGGGCCAATACACCTAGTAATAGGGTAAGGATTCTCTGTTTCATATCGATTTCGGTTTTTAGTTTCAGAGTTGTTTTTTATATCGCGGTTTGATTAGTTAGCACATTTCCGCGGTAAAATTACAAAAAAAACATGAAACCATCAAATCCTATTGAAAAAAATATTCTTCTTAAACGCGTCCGGCTCTACACGCTGGCGCGTTAAAAACTGTGCCCTGCCACTCACGACGAGTAGCAGGGCACATCAATTATCCATTTTAATTCTCAATTCCCATGGGGCTCCTTACTTACGATTCGGATCTTCCCACTCGCGATCCACCAAAATCACGGGAAAGCGGTTCTCCTTATCGAACTTTTTCACCTTCAGGGCAGCAGCCGCTTTCCTTTGCGCCAGCTGTTCAGGCGTCTTAATATTAGCGGTCGTTTTGATTTCTACGCTGTTGAGCCAGAACGGTGTGCTGGGCAATTGCAGATCTCCATGAGGTCCTACAATAGTGTACACGACTCCTTCGGGCAAATCTTGGACGTATTGATCAAACACTATGCGCTTCGACCCCACCAGTTCTTTCAGTTGCTCCGGTGTCGGGAGCTGGAAGGGCTCAGCCTCGTCATACGTCAAAAGCATCACCTGTCCCTTGGCATTCCTTAAGAAGTCATTAGCCCACCGTGTTCTACTAGGAAGACCTAAATCAACAAACTCGTACACTTTCTCCGGTACCTTAGCGGAATCATTGTTTCTGCTGCTTGTCCCTCGGGTATCAGCACTACCTTTTTCATTCTTTGGATAAACACTCATAGTCGTTAAATGATTAAATAGTTAGTAAAAATATTATTAGCAATAGTAGCATCGTAGCTTTTAGGTTTTGGACTTTAGCTCTTAGCTCTTTGCTTTTGGCTTTTGAACCATAATCTTTAACATTGTACGTGCCGCAGGCGCATTGAACTGTCGCAAAGCGACTTCCGCCCTCAAAATTACAAAAAACTATGAAACCATCAAATCCTGACGCTAAAAATATGGCAAAGATATTGAATTTGCCACAGGATGCCCTGCAAGGACTTATTCACACAGCCAAGGGTGCTGACCTGGACTATGTGGCAGTTAGCCTTTTAGGCCGCTTTTGTGTAGTCTGATATGTTATTTGCAAAAAAACGAGTTTTCTTTTTGCATTTCGCTCACTTATTCGTATCTTTGCGCACACATACTGGCGAACGAATAGCATTAATAGTGTGCTTGCGGGGTGGAGCAGATGGGGCCGTGGAGGCGTTGGCCGCTCCTGACCGTTGAGCAAAAAAACTAAATAATTATGATCATGACAGCTACGAAAAAACTATTGAGGACACGGTTTCTCTTGCTCTGCATCGTCATGGCAGGTGTACAGAACGCCCATGCAACTTCTGCTGTTTTCTATAGTCTGAAGTACACCGATGTTGTGAAAGAAAACCTCACTTTCGACTTGTATCATTGTTCTTGGGTCAATGATTACTACGAAACTGAACTTTATGATAGTTATGTTGCCGTGCTCAAAGGCATTTCGGGCAACAATGACGAGGTGACGGTGCCTGCTGCCGTTGAACACAATGGGTCTACGTACTATGTAAAGGGCATCGATGGGCAGGTGACAAATAACAGCGTCTATAAGCTGACGTTCGAAGGCGACGTAAATTTCCACATGTTGCTGCCAAGGGTCAGCATAACAGGGGAAACGGTATACACCCTCTTGGGATCTCTCGACCTGCCGTACCTGCACAAGCTCGTGTTCAAGGGCGATGTTGTGAATATGAATTACAATTATTCGCACCGCCTGAACTGTGTAAATCTGGAAGAGATATACTTCTTGAACAGCAATTTGCCCGGGTTCACACGCTATTGGAGCGATTACTGCATAGCGCCGGCCTCTGGGATAACTGCGTATGTGGCCAACAAAACGGCAGACGAGATTGCATCGCTGAAACAGTATCCGATATGGATTGAGTTCAAGGACGTCGTCCTATACATGCCCGAACCTGAGGGTGTGGACGTGAACATCTACGTGACGGTGGAGGAGGACAACCCTGCAGAGGGCGTAATGTTCCGCATCGACGACGACCGGTACATCAGCGGCAGCGGTAGCAAGGTGTTCAAGACGATGATTCACAACAGCCTGACTTTCTACGTTGCCGACGGAAGCATGGCGACGCCCGGTCAGGTGTTCGTGAATGGCAAGGACGTGCTGCTGCTCATGACGGAGCCTGAGTCGAATCCGTTCTACAATTCGGCCGATCCTAAGGAGTACACCATCAGCGACGTGGCGGGCGACACCTATATCAGGGTGAAAGCGGCCGGCACTGTCGACCATTACACGGTCAGCGCGGGCAAGGGAGGTACGGTGGCATTCGACCTGAATGGCAATCAGATGGTGACGGGTGGCCAGTCGAGGGCGTTCACGCTGAACAAGGGCGAGAGCAAGGCACTGGCTATCTCGCCGATGGATGGTTATGAGTTCGACGGACTCTGGTGGAACGGCATGGACGTTACGAGCACGGCAACGTTCGAGCAGCTGGACGACAGTACGCTAGTGACAACCATCCAGGGAGGTGGTGAGCATATGGTCACGTTCAAGCCGGCACCGAAGCAGCTGTTCACGCGTGTGGGCGGCGATGGTATGGTGAAGTTCACCAAGAAAGTGAAGGGAAGGTCCTACACCTACACCCTGGCGGACGGCCAACCGAGGTGGGTACCGTTGTCGGAATGGAAGGATGGCGACCATTACACTATCAGCATCGAGCTGAAGGACGGCGAGTCGATGAAGGTGCTGCGCGACGGCAGGGACGTGACGTGGATGTTTGAGTTGTCGCCGCTAGCGGTGAACCGCACCTATGTCTTCAATGTTGATGACCCGGAATGTACAGAATTGTTTTTAGAAGAGGATATCAACGTCTGGGAAGAGGCAGGATGGTACATCGAGATTTCGAAGGAGACGCGCACCTTCTTCGTCAACACCACAGGTGTGGACTACGTGGACGTGACGTTCGACGGCCGAAGTTACCAGTTCAACGGCAACGGTGCCACGAGGAAGTACGAGGTGCCTGCAGGATGCTCGTTCGTGGTGCAGCCCTTCACGAACAGAAGCGCTATCAAGGCGGTGAAACTGAACGGCGAGGACGTGACTAAGGACTCGCGCTACTTCGTCGAGAGCGGCTCGACGGGTACTGCGGCAGGCTCCTACGAGAAGTACGACTTCGGATCGGTCACGGGCGATGCAATGGTCCAAATCGTCTATCAGAGTAGCCAATACGACACTAATAGCGACGGTAGCGTGACCATCGCAGACGTGACGAAGCTGGTGAATGTGATTTTAGGAAAAGAATAGGAGTCCACTCCAAACCTCCACTGATTGGGGGAGGCTCACGCCGCGCCCCATGTTGGGGCCCGTATGAAATGGAGAATGGGTAATTAAAGGCAAAGGACTACGAGCAAGCTCATAGTCCTTTGTTTTTTTGTGGCAACGAGGGCTACAACCACGCGTAGGGTAAGATTCTTATGTCTGCCAGCAAAAAAAAAGAATAATAGGTTTATCTGAAAGGAATCTCCGGGCCAGCAGCGATATCACTGCATTGTCATAAATAGTTTACGGATTGTATCAAATAATGGATTGTTTACAGGTTGCAAAAACTTGTGAACATACCGACAATTACAGACGAAAGAAAAAGAGTATCTTTGCAGCAAAGCTGCAGGTCGATGCAACTGAGGCACCTGCGGTTCGTTCAAAGGTCAAAGTTCAAGGTTCAAACTAAATAAATTTAATGCATATGAGACGACTATTGCTAAACGTGTGGCTTGCTGTGGCAGCAGTGGCGGCACAAGCCCAAAATCCTTATCTGCCCTTGTGGGAGCATCTGCCCGACGGCGAGCCCCGCGTGTTTGAAGACCCCGACCAGCCAGGGAAATACCGTGCCTACATCATCGGTTCACACGACATCACCTACACTGCTTATTGCGGAAACGACATCCGCATGTGGTCGGCACCCGTCGAGAACCTCAGCCAGTGGCGCGACGAAGGTCCGATTTTCTCGTGGTTTGCTGGCGGACAGTGGGACACGATGTTTGCACCTGATCTGGTGGAAGTGAAAAACGGCAAGACAGGGAAGAAGACCTACTGGCTGTATCCGCATAGCCGAGGCTGGGGACGCATCGCCATGGTATGCCGCGGCGACCGCCCAAACGGACCGTTCACGCCCGTGAACCTCACGGAGGACGGCCTGCGCTGTGTGCCGGGCTCACTCATTGATTTCGACCCGTCGGTGTTCATCGACTACATCACCGACAAGAAAGACCCCGACTACGACAAGGGCTTCCGTGCCTATGTGTTCTATGGGTTCCAACATTCAACGGCTTGCGAGCTGGATCAGAACACGATGTATTCGAAGCGAGAGGGTACGGAACTCATCGACCCGTTCATACCTGCAAGCAGCCAGGACGGAAAGCTGCTCGACAAGGAAGGCAGCGTCTATAAGGCTCTGTACAAAGGTCAGAATCCGCTGGACTTCAACTTCTTCGAAGCCTCGTCGATTCGAAAAGTGGGCAATAAATACGTGATGGTATTCTCGGGTTATAGCGGCAAGGAATACGGATTGGGCAACACAAATTCGGCCCTGCGCTATGCCTACGGCGACTCACCGCTGGGCCCGTGGCGCTCGGGCGGTGTGCTGGTGGACTCGCGCGGCGTGGTGCCCAACGAGGATGGCTCGAAACTCATCACAACGAATGCCGCACATAACACGCACGGATCGCTGCAGGAAATCAACGGCCAATGGTACGTTTTCTACCATCGCCCGCCGCGCGGCTTCGGCAATGCCCGTCAGGCCATGGTGGCTCCGGTAAAGATTGAGTGGGACAAGAAGCCCGTGGCCAAGGGTGGCAAGGTGCGCATCACGGGCTACGACCCGTTCGTAGTGAACAATGAGTGGACGGCGAAAGCCAGCAACGGCAATGAATACACGGGAGCTGAGGTGACGAGCGAGGGCTTCCAGATCTACGGACTGCCTCCCTACGCCTACTATTCGGCTGGTCTGGCCTGCTTTATGTACGGACCGAACGCCAACCAGTATATGCAAGACAATCACGACGTGTGGAACAACTCGATGGACCTGGCCGGCATCCAGAACGGCGGCATCGTAGGCTTCAAATACTTCGGCTTTGGCGGTCTGCCTGCCTGCTCTAAGGGTGTGATGCCTTTCGAAGGAACGAAAAAGGGCGACGGCACAGAGATATTCGTCAACCTAACACACGGCAAGCATGGTGCTTTCAAGATTCACGTGCTGTTGGACGACCCATGGAAGGGAGAGGAGATAGCGACCATCGACGTGCCGGAAAACGACCATCGGAGCTCTGCCGTATTCGGAGCCAAGGTTCCTGCCGTAGAAGGACTCACGGGCAAGCACGCCATCTATCTCGTAGCAGAAGGCCCGGAGGTGAAGCAGCCCGAACAGCCTCAAGGTCCGTGGGGCCGCCGGCAGCAGCCGCAACGGCCGGAAGGACTCTTCGATCTGCATGGCATTGGCTTCGTGAAGTCGGGCGAGGCCGTGAACGTGCCTGTGGTACCGCAGATCACCATCACCGCGGATGGCAAGCGCCTGAACGTCCCCAATACACCAATTCGCTGCTCGAACCAGAATGGTCTGACCGATGCCATCCGCTATCAGGTATATGCACCGCTAAAGGCAGACTCGAAGATCAGCGTTGCCACCACGGCACCCGGCATGGGTGACAAGAATCCTGGTGTGACCATTGAGGTGAGTCCCATCGTGGAAGGCCGCGCCACAGTAACGTGCTGGTACAAGGGACTGAAGAAAGTATATTTGATTAATTAAAGGCCTCACCCCTGCCCCATCCCGAGCATAGCTCGCCTCCCCATAGTCTTCCCTCAAAGAGAGAGAGGGAAAGGCTCCCACGGGAAAGGGTTAGGGTAAGTCACGAACTTTTATCGTAAAGAAATTTCTTTCCGATAATCCTATTATATTCTCCTCGGGCAGACACGGGGTTTTCCCCTACGCGTAATTGCGGCGTGAGCCTCCCCCGATTGGGGGAGGTTTGGAGGGGGCTCCTATTCTTTTCCTAAAATGATATTCACCAGCTTAGTGACATCAGCAATGGTGATCATGCCGTCGCCGTTGACATCGCCGGGAGAGGCGGGCTCATCCATCTCGACGATGCCACCGCGGAAGAGGGATGTCGTCCAGCCGGCAGCCTGATAAACGCTGGTCTTGCCCTTGGGCACGTAAAGGACGCAAGTGGAGGGCAAATTGCCAACGTTGGTGTCTGAGATGGCTGGTGGATTGGGCATGTGGGCGATGACCTTCGTAAGCTTTGGACATACCGAGATGGCATATTTGCCGATGGAGTCGATGCCTGCGTGCAGTTCAAGCGTCGTCAGTTCGCTGTTGTGGAATATCGAGTATTGGCCAAGGGCGGTAACGCTCTTTGGGATGACAGTGGTCTTGCAGCCATAGATTAGGGTGTTCGTTGCCGTCTCGATGACAGCGTTACAACCCTCGCGAGAATCGTATCTGCTGTTGTTTTCATCAACAGCGATACTGATGAGGTCGGAGCAGTCCCTTAAGAAATAATCATAGATGTGAGTTACATTGGCCGGGATATAGACAGACCTCAGCTTGCTCGCTCCTAACGCATTATAGCCAAGAACCAGATTGCCCTTCTGCGGGAGCGTGATGGACTGGATGGCAGTTTGGTAGAACGCATTGGAATTGATAATGATTGCACTGTCGGGCAGGACTACGTGCTCGAGACTATGGCAGCCGTAGAAGACGTTGTTAGCAATATTGTACATGGATTGCGGAAGAACGACGCTCTTGAGGGTTGTGGCATCTCGGAACGCCTCAGCCGTCAGTGTCTTCATTCCCGTGAAGTACTGCAGTTCATTGAACGAGGTGATGTCGGTGTTGCCCTTGAAATAGTCACTGAGTGTCGTCACGGAGGCAGCCTCCTGGCGACTAATCTCGCCATCGCCGTTGCTGTCCATGTGTGCAACGCAGATGGCCTTCACAGCGGGGTCTTCGAACTCGATGAGGTCATCGGGCTTATCGAAGATAACGGTATAGGTGGCCGATTCCTTATCGATTTCCAACCAATACTCGTTATCGTTCCATTCTTCGAATCCAGAAGTGATGTCGACACCATTTTTGTAGACATGGAATGTTTCGTATGGTTTTGCATGAATCCACAAGGACAAGTCCTCTTGCAGCTGATCAAAGGGAATGGTTTCACTGGTGATTCCGTCTTCAAAGTTAACTTCATAATTCGTATGATCCCAGAATATCCACGTATAGTTGTCGCCACCTCCATGGCGAATGAAGTTGAGCGTGATGGGGTTACGGGTGCAGCTCCATTGGCAGGTGACGTCGGTGGTGGGCTTGAGCTCGTCGTAGTAAGCGTAGCGGAGACCACCGCGGGTAACGTAGCTGAGGGCTACTTCCACGCCGTTGCGTTTCAGGTGGGGCGTCATGCCAGGGTCGGTGCAGAGATAAACAGTAGCGTAGTCGTTGCCAATGGTCAGTGCACCGGTCTTAGTTGCATCGGAAGCGAGGTACAAGAGTGGAATCAGGTCTTGCGAGCCATCGCTGCCAAAACTGGTGAGGTTGTGCAAGTCGGTCACAAAGACAATACCGCCTGTGGTGTTGGTGAGGGTACATTGGTGGGCTCCGAGCGAGGGGAAGGAGATGTCGATGTTGACGTCGCCACGCACTGGCATCAGCTGAAGATAATCAATCGTGTAGTGTGAGTCCATGGTCCAGTTTAGCCCGTCGTAGTTGACATTGGGCTTCACCTTGTCGCGGTCGTAGCTGGCAACGAGTAAATAGTTACCGAATCTGTTCACCTCGTAGGTGTTTGGGCTGGTGCGGTCGAGCAAGGTCAGGTTGCCGAGGTCATAGCCTGCCTCACCGAAACTGCCGTAGTCGCCCATGTCATAGAGGGTCACTTCCTCGCCATAATTGGTCAGGGGGCTAAGCGTGACGTTCAAGGTAAGCGTCTGCTTCACGGGGCGATAGTTGACGGAATGGAACTGGTTCCAGGGGGCATTCTTCTTCAGTTCAGCGATTTCCCTTTCGGTCTTGTCGGCCAGATATACATCTACCCAACCGACGGAGTTGGTGAAATACTGCGAATAATCACCGTTGAAGGGGTAGCAATGGCCTTCAAAAATGAGGGTGGTGAAGCCCAACATACCAGGCTTGAAGTTGACGGGGGCATTCCACATGGTCACATCACCCTGGAAGGTAAGGCTGGTGACATTCTGCTCATCAGAGCTCACCCAACCTGTGTCACCGAATCCGCGGACCGTGAAGGTGTGTCCTTGGGAGGTGACGGTCTCAGGAATCTTTGCGAAGCCTAAAAGAGGGCTAGTGAACTTGAAGATAGTGGCGTAGTACTGCTCCATCCACTTTCCGCCGTATCCGTTGTCGTAATAGGAATAATACAGGTTGTAGTAGGCTGTGTTATCCTCATAGGGGTCCATCGGCGTGATGTGCTGCGCGAGGGTCGCCGTGGCCATGCCCACTGCCAGCAGACATAGCATCAGTAGTCGTTTCATCATCGTTTTCATCGTGTTGTCTTTTTATTGGTTAGTATTGGTATCCTTTCACTTCTGCAAAGATACAACATAAAATCAGTTTTTGCAACGGTTTGTGAAGAAAAAACATCGAATAAAGACCCAAGTTCAAGATAGAAGTGCAAATATTGGATGAGGGAAGTGTAAAGTCGTAGCACCGAACACTTAACAGGTGTTAAATTTATTGTATTTCGATAAAGTTTTATCGTTTTTATTTGGTTGTTTATGGATTTCTATCTACTTTTGCATATCGAAAATCGATAAATATCAACATTAAAACGATAAATAAAATATGAATACAGGTAAGTATTTTGGAAAAATAGAGATTGTCTTCGGGGCGTTATGCGTTCTTTCATTGGCAGTTTTGATGGTTTGGTTGATGGTTGGCGATGTCGAAAGAATGCAAGCGGCAACCACTAACTATGATTATTACTCGAATTTCGTCTATCTGATAGACAATATTGCAAGAACCTATTTTTTCTGCATTGTCATGTTGATGGCGTTTTTTACTTATGTCAATAAGCAATATTCCAAGTGGTGTATCCGACTATTTTATATATTAGGTGTATCAACCCTGATGTATTTCGTGATAGCCAATCATTTCTACAGACACGTGTTTGGTTTTATCGAGACGGAGAATATGGAAAAGATGCCCTCTACGACAACAACCTTATTTACAGGTCCACTGTATTGGATGATTATCGGCTATTTCTTGATACCCAGAATCCTGAAAGACGCGCAGAAACTGAAAGAGGAGCAGGAATTGACAGTGTTGGAGGATTTGATCTTTTAAGAAATGAAAGACATGAAGGAAGTGAAGGAAGTTACGGTCTTCGGCGTTTAGGGAGTTAACGAAATTGAAAGACAGTACTCTTTCTTCCTGAACTTCAAAAAGGGATTCCAAGCAATAGGGCTAATGTCCTTTAACTTCTTTGACTTCTTTGATTTCCAAATAATAAAATAACCAATAGAAATATGAAAAAGAGACTGAATCTGCTATGTGTATTGATGCTGCTGATGATGGCCGCACAGATCATCATTGGCTTCGTGCTAAACTTCAGCGAAGGAGCACAGGCTTTCAAGAAAGGCTGGGATGACGGCCGCAATGCTGATGCAACGGCTGCGTTCGACTTTTGTAATGATTTACTGGTGCCAATGCTGGGCCTTGTGTGCATCTTCCTCTTTATCCGCTCATTCATTGCCTTCGTCAGGTTCATCCTGAATGTGAACCATGACAAAGTATTTGTCAAAGAGAACATCCCCTTGTTGCGCTGGGCTGGTTGGGGAATGATGATTCCAGCCATCATCTATTCTGTTCACGACCTGGTGGAACATTTTCCTGCCGACAATGTCTATAACTCGTACATGGACGACTTCGTCTTTGGGTTGTTCTGCCTGATTATTGCCGAGGTGTTTGCCATCGGACTAAAACTGAAAGAAGAGCAGGACTTAACCATCTGAAAGCATCATGGGAAAAATCGTAGTGAATTTAGATGTTGAGATGGCCAAGCGCAAAATGTCGCTGAGCGAGTTGGCCGAGAAAGTAGGGCTGACACTAGCCAATCTCTCCATCCTGAAGACGGGTAAGGCCAAGGCCGTGCGTTTCAGCACCTTGGAGGCCATTTGTCATGTGCTGGGATGCCAGCCTGGTGACATCCTGGAGTATCGGGAGGAACAAGATTCCGCATCCATGTAATAAAAGAAAACGTAACACCAAAAACTATTCGGATATGAGAAATTTAATGATTTTGTTTCTTTTGCTCATGCTTTCCATACCGGCATGGGCACTCAAGCCCTGGGAAAAAGGTGCTTTCGAAACCAACAAGTATCGTAACCTTTTCGTCGAGATGGGTTATAGGCAGGCTGATGTCGACGCAAAGTTAAAAGAAGTGTTCAACGACGTGTTCCGTGGACCCAACAAGGTTTACTTTGAGGTGGGCGATTCGATGGGATATGTCTCTGACATCAAGAACCACGATGCACGTACCGAAGGCATGTCGTATGGCTTAATGATTGCCGTGCAGTTTGGCGAGAAGGACATATTCGACCGTCTGTGGCGCTGGAGTAAACGCTACATGCAGCATCAGGATGGAATCCGCAAGGGCTACTTTGCTTGGAGTTGTAAGACCGATGGCACGCGCAATTCCGAGGGGGCCGCTAGCGACGGCGAGCTATACTTCATCACGGCTCTCATCTTCGCCTCGAACCGTTGGGGCGATGAAACAGGCATCAACTACAAGGCTGAGGCGCAGCACATCCTAGACTGCATCCAACCACGTGAGTACACGCCTGAGCCCCGTCGAGGCTTCGGTGGCTTCGGGCCTCAACAGAACGGACCGCAGATGATGTACCTCATCGATCCTGAAACCAAGCTCATCACCTTCACACCCGATGGCTTTGGGCAGCGATTCACCGACCCTAGCTACCACATCCCGGCCTTCTATGAGGTGTGGGCACGTTGGGCCGACGACGGGCGTGCGGACCTTTGGAACGAGTGCGCCGCCAAGAGTCGCGAGTTTCTGCACAAATGCATCAACCCGCAGACGGGATTGAATGGTGACCAATGCCAGTTCGACGGCAGTGAGATGCAGATGCCGCGATTTCCAGGCATGCCCCAGCGCCCGCAGGGCACGCGGCGTCGCAACGGAAACAATAACTTCCGTTATGATTCGTGGCGCGTTCCCATGAACATCACGCTCGATTATGAATGGAGCTGTGCCGACGGCAAATGGCAACGCCAATATGGCGAGACCATCCAGAACTTCTTCTACGCCCAAGGTATCGACACGTTTGTCGATCAGTATCGCGTGGACGGAACGCTGCCCGAAGACAATGAGATCCTTCAGGCGGGCGGTTTCCGCAAACTGCGCCACAGCATCGGGCTGGTGGCTACGACGGCTGCTGCCTCCATGATGTGCTCGCACAACAAGAGCAAGGAATTTGTCGATGCGCTGTGGAATGCCAAGCACGTGCCCTTCGAAGACGGCTATTTCGACGCCTACTACGACGGCCTGCTCCGCCTCTTTGCATTCATGCACCTGAGTGGCAACTATCGCATCATCACGCCACAACGACAATGGGCTGAATGACTCTTTACAAATTATGGAATTTCACACCTATTGAGAGTCCTAGGATATCTTTCAGTTTTACGTCGCTGCCCTGTATCAATGAGCGGAGATACAAGTCACAGGTACCAACTTCATAGAACAGGGACATACGGCTGTTTCTCCTTCGCTTGCTCTCAGGGATGACAAACGTGATGCGCTGTCCGAAGGCAACATTCAGGCGAAACTTAGTGGACATGAACTGATAGTATTTGTCGGGATAGCGCCCTGGCTGCGACTTCCAGAACTCATGACCATAGACCGTGTTCAGGTAGACACTGGCAGTCAGCGGCTTGAATATCCATCGGCCTTCGGGAATCTTGTGCGAGATGTGCGTCAAATCGATGTCCCAAGGAATGAAATTCCCTTTCAGCGTGGTAGTCAGCTTGCCGCGAGAAGAATCGTGCTTCGGGATATAGCCAAACAACAAGTCTGTCTCCCATTGCCGGCGCTTACCATAACTCCATCCGATACCTGCCGAGAGGACACCCATATTGCCAGCATTCTGAACCACAAAATGGGTAGGAATGAGCGATGCCCACACCCGCTGTTTGCGTTGCAAGCGTTGTTCGAATTTACTATTCCCCTCTTGCGCCACGTTAATGCTGTCGTCAGCCATGACATGCACGGAGCATGTCAGCATCATGATGCTAATAACGAATTTGTTCAAACTCATAGCCGTTAGGGGTTATAGTTAGAATGCGATAGTTACGATGCTTAGCACAGTCAATGGCATAGAACATCAGGCCATCGCCATAAATGTCGGTAATGGGGTCGTCATGATCGTGGCCATAGACGCAGCACATCAAACCGGGAGCAAAGTCAAGATAACGACGGAATGCCTTGCCAACATTGTTGTTGAATTGGTCGCTGTAAGGTGCCGCGTGCATGATGATAATGGTACGATCGAACTTGTCGGTATCCACAGAAAACTGCTCTTCCAAGAAGTCGAAATTAGGTACGGCGGCCAGATAGTCGTATTCAACGGCATTGGTGTTCAGACAAATGAACTTGACACGGCCTGCTATAAACGAGAAATCGAATTTGCCATACATCTCCTTGAAAGTCTGATCTCCAGTGCCTAAGAAATCGTGATTGCCAATCAGGGCGACGAAAGGATGCTTCAATCCCAACAGGATATCGCGCGACCATTCATACTCCTTTTCGGTGGCAGTATCGGTCAGATCGCCACAATGAACAACGAAATCAAGATCCCGCTTGTTCAAGTCGGCCACCTGATCGCGCGCCTCTGAAAGCCACAGGTGCGTGTCGCTGATGAAAGCCACACGCAACAGGGTTTTATTGGCACATTTCTGTTCGATGGTTGCAATATTCCGCGCGTTAATACCCTTCTCACCGCTGATGTCAACATCGTAGGGATGAGAATCGAAACACGACGAGAACAGAAATGCCATGCAGCCAAGCATAACCCGCCGGATTGTGTTTGTCTGTTTTTTCATTTTCACTCTTTGCTTTATAAATACTCCGCACATGGAAGTGCCACCTTTGCCAAACAGGTCATCGCACACTGCCGGGCGATGCGACTCCAGGACTTAATGCCCAAGGCCGCGGGCTTTCAACAAGCCAGAGGCATCGGGCTTGGCCATACCGGTGAAATCTGAGAACATCTGCATGAGGTCTCCAGTATTGCCACGACTCAGCACTTTTTGGCAGAAGTCACTGCCTGTGGCAGGATCGAGTGCACCACGCTTGGCAAAGACATCTGCTATGTTCACTGCAAGCACTTCGGTCCACAGATAGCTGTAATAGCCGGCTGCATAACCACTGCCCCATACGTGGTTGAAATAGCTGGTGCGATAGCGGGGAGGAATCTGCTTGTTGAGCAAGCCTACCTGCTGAAGAGCCTCTGCCTCAAAGGCATCGGCCTGTTCAGCTGAAGGAATTTTGTTGGAAGGCAGCATGTGCCAAGCCATGTCCAGACAGGTGGCCGCGAGGTTTTCGCCCAAGGCATAGGCAGTTTGGAAGTTGATGCTCTTCAGCATGCGCTCCTTCAGTTCGGCAGGCATGGGCTCACCAGTCTCACAATGACGGGCATAGTGGTCGAAGACTTCAGGAATGGAGGCAAACGACTCATTGAACTGCGACGGCATCTCAACGAAATCGCGGGCAACGGAAGTTCCGCTCAAACGGTGGTAGTTACAATCGGAGAGAATACCGTGAAGGGCATGGCCGAATTCATGGAACAGCGTGGTCACTTCGTCCCACGTGAGCAGCGAAGGTTTGCCCTCGGGTGCCTTGGCATTGTTGCACACGTTGAAGATGATGGGCAACTGGCCGTAATGGCGGCTCTGCTTGGCGAAGCCATCCATCCATGCACCACCACGCTTTGTCGGGCGACGATAATAATCGCAATAGAAGAGCGCCTTCTGCTTGCCGTCCTTGTCGAAGACCTCGAATACTTTCATGTCGGGATGATAGGTCGGGATGTCGGTACGTTGCTTGAAAGTAAGACCGTAGGCGCGGTTGGCTGCATAGAACACGCCATTGATCAGAACACTGTCGACGGTGAAATAGGACTTGATCTCATCGTCACTGATGTTGAGCATCTGGTTCTTCATCTTTGCCGAATAGTAGAAACGATCGTAGGGCTCCAAGTGGAAGTCCGCACCTTCGGTTTGGCGGGCAAAGTCCTCAATGGCCTTGGTCTCAGCATCGGCTTCGGGCTTGTATTGGGCAATTAGGCTCTTCAGGAAAGCATAGACGTTTTCTGGTGTCTTGGCCATGGTCTTCTCCAGCGAATAGGCGGCATAGTTTGGATACCCCATGAGTTCGGCCTGTTCGGCTCGAAGCTTGGCAATCTCGCTGACAAGAGAGTAGGTATTGATCTTGCCTGTGCCGTCTGAACGATGGATAGAGGCCTCGTATACCTGCCGGCGCAGGTCGCGATTGTCGAGGCTGGCCAGCAGGGGTTGCTGGGTTGTATTGATAATGACAATGGCATAAGGAGCCTTGCCGCCACGGCTCTCGGCGTCTTTCTTGCATTGCTCTATGTCGGCTTCGTTCAGGCCGGCGAGTTTCTCCTTGCTGTCCACCCAAACCACGGCATTGTTGGTAGCTTCGAGCAGCAGGTCGCCCCATTGTTGCTGCAAATCAGTGATGCGAAGGTTAATGGCCTTCATACGCTCCTTCTTATCGTCGGGCAACAGCGCTCCCTTGCGCACAAACTCCTTGTAGGTCTCCTCCAACAGTTTCTGTTCCTCGCCTTGAAGTGTATCGTGATCGCGATCGTAAACCTGACGAATACGCTCGAAAAGCGGCATGTTGAACGAGATTTCGTTTTCCAACTCTGTCAGCATAGGCATCACCGCCTTTTCTATCTCGGTAATCTCTGGCGTTTTCTCAGCCTCGGTCAAGGCAAAGAACACACGACTCACATGGTCGACCATGCGACCACTCTCTTCGTAAGCAAGAATGGTGTTTTCAAATGTGGCCGAATCAGGATTGTCGACTATCGCCGCAATTTTCTCACGCTGCTCTTGAATGGCACTCTCGAAGGCCGGCAGATAGTCACTGGTCTTAATCTTACTGAAATCGGGTGCTCCATAAGGCAATTTACTTTCCTCTAACAAAGGATTCTTGCGTTGTGCCTGCTGGCAACTACTTACTACAGAAGTCAATGCTGCGGAAATAGCAATCGTCATAATGATGTTTTTGGTTTTCATAAGTTCGAAAGATATTTGATGATTTGTATTTTGTCTTTTCATTCTCGGCATATAGAATGAGGCGTCTAGTCAACAGTTTCGACAAACTTATTCTTTCTGCAGCAAAGGTACAAATAAAAATCAAAGAAAAGGTAAAACCATCATATTTTTTTATTTTGTTTCATGTATATACAGAAAAATGTACCTTTGCATACGTTATTAGTTGCATATATAAGAAAGAAGTGAAAAAAGTGAGTGTTTTGCTTAGTTTTTCGGTTTGCCGAATCGTCCTTGTTATGTACGACTCTTTGAAGGTCTGCTGATGACATTTGAAGCTCCGTGACAAAGGGCTCGCGCCTGCCTAAAATAAATTATGGACAAAAAGGAATTTGAACACATATACCGTCAGTATTACGCACAGATGTACCGTCTGGCGAAGACAATGCTCTATGACCCGCAGGAAAGCAAGGATGTAGTGAGCGACATCTTTGCACGATTACTGCGGGACGGCGTACTACCGCACAAGGAAAAGGTCGAAGGCTACCTGATGACTGCCGTTCGCAACCGTTGTCGCGACGTACTCAACCACAAGTCGATACGGGAGCGAGTGGAAAAACTCTTCTTACAGGAGTCTGCACAGAACAACCCAATCACATGGAACGACGATGACCGACTGGAACGATTGATACAATTCATAGAGGCAGAACTGCCACCACTCAGCCAGCAAATCTTCCAACTGCGATTCCTCCGCGAGATGACTTATGAGGAAGTTGCACAGGCTACTGGCGTGAGCAAAGTGACGGTTTACAACCATCTGTCACAGTCGCTACAGCGAATCAAAGATCATTTCCGTTAAGCCAAATAAGCAGAATAAAGCTCGCTTAAACTCTGCTATGGCGAGGAAATGAAGGTAAAACCAACATTTTTCAGCAACAAACAGCAAAACGATAACTAATATGGAACAGCAAGACAAAATACGTTTCCTGCTTTCGATGCAGGAACATCCAGAACAGTATACAGACGAGCAACTTCAACTGATGATTGCCGATGATCCTGAATTAGCTGAACAGATGGAACAACTCGCGCTGACGAAGCAAGCATTTGTGAAGCAAGAGGCCGACGAAGAAGCTATCCTCGTGGAAGATGAATGGCAGAAGTTCGCAGCGGAACACACAGAAGAATTAGAAGCCCTTGAAAAAGACGAGCCACACACTGCAACCATTAAGAAACTGATGGGCATACTCCCTTATAAGGTGGCAGCAAGCATCATCGGCATACTCTTTACAGCAGGAGTTGCATTCGCCGCCATCCATATTGCGCGTATGGTCAGCCATTCCAAGCCACAGACTATTCAGACAGAACAAACCATATCCGACAAGCCTATCTCTGCTTTGCCAACTGACACCATCAAGACGGACACGACAACCAATACAAAGCCCGTTGTCTTCGATAATGTGGCATTGGATAAGATGCTGCCCCAGATAGCTGCCTATTATAATAAAGAGGTAAATTTCCAAAATTCCGATGCCCGTCGGCTCCGTTTCTATTTCGTATGGAAACAGGACGAGACGCTTGATATTGTGCTGCATCGGCTCAACCTCTTCGAGAGCATCACCATTGAACTAAAAGATAACAAGATAGTAGTAGAATAAGCCATGAGAAGAATCTTTTTCACTTTCATCTGCTGTATGCTTTTCATGGCGGCAACAGCTCAGCGTATTACACGCGAATATAATAATGTGTCGCTCAGCGAGGCCTTGCGCCAGCTGAATGAGCAGACCGAGGAATACACCATTAGTTTCCTCTACAACGAACTGGAGGATTTCCGCATCACTACCTCCATTCGCCGCAAATCCGTGCCCGATGCCATCCGTCAGATGATAGGTTTCTATCCTATCCGCATGACCGTTGAGGATAGGGAGATTGTTGTGGAGTGTCCACAAAAAGCCGCTTCACGTTACAAGGGAACCGTTATCGATGAGCAAGGACAACCCATCGCATACGCCAACATCGCCCTACTCTCGCCACAGGACTCCACGTTGATTACGGGTGGTGTGTCGAACGAGAGCGGACACTTCGTGATTCCTTGTGAACAGTTACCTGTACTTGCGCGTATCTCATACGTAGGCTACAAGACTGGGTATGCCATTCTCGACACAAGAAATGTAGGCCGTATCACACTCAAACTTGAAACCATCAAGTTGAATGGTGTGCAGGTGATGGGCGAACGCATTGTTTCAAGCACCGAAAACGGCCACCTCGTCTACAACATACCGATGCTCCTGCAAGTATATCCTGCCGACAATGCCTACGATGCACTGACCAACATTCCCGGTGTGAGTGAAATGAATGGCAACATTATGTTCTCTGGGCAAGCCGTTACGCTTATCATCAATGGTAAACCCACAACGCTCAGTGCTGAAAAGATGGTGGAACGGCTCAAACAAATGCCTGCCGCTATGCTTGCCAAGGCTGAGGTGATGCCGGCGGCTCCTGCGAAATACCATGTGCGGGGCATGGCCATCAACATCGTAACTAAAGACTTTACTGGGACAAACCAGCTATCTGGGCAACTGATGAGCGGTTGGCGGCAACACAAATATGGTACTGGCTATGCGGGTGGAAGCATCATCTATAATCACGACAAGCTGGGAATAGATGCGTCGTACACTTATACCAATGGAACGGGTTACGGGCAGGTGGAGCATGAGGCTAACCATCCGCTTGGTGAGCAACGCGTGCCTTACAACGACAAGACCCGCAATCGCAGCATCGGCATCGACCATGACTACCATATTGGGATGGACTATGCCATTGCCGACAACCACCGTTTGAGCCTTGCCTACACGGGGCAGTGGAACAGCACCCGCTCCACCAATACCACCACGGGTACGGCGCAATCTGTACAGAAATCCCGCCAACATGACTATCTACACAACGTTGATGCCAGCTACACTACTCCATTTGGATTGCAATTGGCA
>JAEEGL013230920.1_pt1 | contig 36297 bp, 47 predicted proteins | sample 9134231 | NCBI WGS metagenome assembly JAEEGL01 (sample SAMN16246548, study PRJNA631951) | gut metagenome | biome: gut microbiome; feature: rumen; material: fiber-attached | host: Bos | place: Iran: Karaj | collected 2018-10
CCAGTGGCGGTCGTGGCCGGCTCCGGACGGAACGACCATCGACCAGCTTTCCAATGTGGTGGAGCAGATCAAGCGCAATCCGGACTCCCGCCGCCTCATTGTTTCGGCCTGGAACCCGGCCGAGGTCGACCGGATGGCCCTGCCGCCCTGCCACTCGCTCTTCCAGTTCTACGTGGCCGAAGGCCGCCTCAGCTGCCAGCTGTATCAGCGCAGCGCCGATGTCTTTTTGGGCGTGCCGTTCAACATCGCGTCCTACGCCCTGCTGACGATGATGGTCGCCCAGGTGTGCGGCCTGCAGCCGGGCGACTTCGTGCATACGTTCGGCGACGTCCATATCTACTCCAACCATCACGAGCAGGTGGCCCTGCAACTTTCCCGTGAGCCGCGTCCGCTGCCGCGGATGACCCTCAACCCCGAACGGAAGAACCTGTTCGAGTTCGTTTACGAAGATTTCACCCTGACCGGCTACGATCCCTGGCCGGCCATTAAGGCCCCCGTGGCCGTATAATCCATGCCGATGGAAAAAGAAGTCGTCAAAACCTTTCTCCGTAACGATTTTTCGAGCTTGAAAATCGCCACGGCGCCGATCATCTATATCACCCCGAGTACGGGACGCATTACGTTCAGTCCTTGCGCCAGTAAGCTCCTGGGGCTGCGGGCGGGCATGTATCTCGCCTATAACGAATCGTCGAGGGATCCCCGGCGGATCGGTTTTTCCGTTACCAACAACCCTGCCGGTTTCGCCGTCACCTTCCGCAACAACCATAATAAAAGCGAAGCTTTCTGGATCATTTCCAAGCCGATGGTAAAGCATATTGCAGGCAGGGTCGACATGGCCGGAGTCCTTCATGCCCAGCTCGCGTCCGAGCCGGATGCTGCCGGAATCTGGTGGGTTCTCGAAGGCAGTTGGATCAAAGTAGCCACGTCCAAGCGGCCTCGGAAAGATTCGGAAAGATAGTGAAAGACAAGTCTCCGATTACGTGATTAGACAAACATCCGAAAATAACTGAACCATCATGTCTCCAGAAGAGTTTACCATGGAAATCTCAAGGCTGCACAACCTTGAGAATGAATACCGAAAACATGCCGAAGAAGTCCAGGCAGAAAGAAAGAGCAAGGCGGACACATACGCCGCCGCGGCACTTTCGGAATCACCGTACAGCATTGGCGACCCTTACCGTGACGAGAACGGTCGTCTTTTCTTTGTCGCCGGAGCGTACGTCTCCCTGATCCATCCCGACGGTCACGTCTACCTGCGTTTCAACTTCGCGAAGAAAGACGGATCAATGTCGAAGGTCAGCGCCTTCGGCCGTGGAGAGCCTCGTGTAAAAATCAAGTAGCCATGTTTGAGCCAAAAACCAAGACAGTACACCGGTGGCTTCTCATCGGATACAACTTCCGCGTCGACTGCCGCACCAAATCCAACGCCGTCCGCTGGGGGCGGATGGCGAGGATGGCCGGGAAAGACCTGCGTCTCATCGAAGAATACGACATGTTCGACCGAGAACAGCATATCGACCATCAGGAGTTCGACCGTACAGTCCTTATCCTGCCTTCCCTTGCGACGGAACATAACAATTAACACCACGCATATGAAAAACCTATTTGGGAAATACGCGGCGACCGCCGCGGTCATCCTCGCTGCCGCGTGCGGGGCCCTCGTCTCCGCGACCGCCGGCGTACCGCCGGCGGAAAAATCATCACACCACGCGTTCTACGCGTTCAACACGGACGAAGGAGAGATGAACATCTCCTTCAGCGAATACCCGGACGGCACCGGCACGGTCGCGGCGTTCATCACCGCCACCAATGACGACCGCCGCCGCGAGGTCCTTCACTATGTTTCCGTCCTCGACGGCCTGCGTGAAACAGCGCCCGCCGGCTGCAATACCCCGCCGGCGGTACACCAGATGTCCGCGAGACAGGTGTTCCGCGACGCGGAATACATCTATGCCTGGGAGACGGCTGCCGCCGTCACGGAATACGACATGTCCAAAGGCACCGACACGACGCTTGTGCGACGTATCACCGTCGACAAGGAATCCGTCGACATCGCCGGGTATCTGTACCTGCTCTGCCGCAGGCCTGAAACGGCGAGAAACGTATCCGCCATTCTTGACAGAGGCTCCGTCTATGTGACGGACGTCGAGTCGACGATACAGCACACCGTCCTCTATGGGAAGACACGTATCTTCCATACGGCGCTTACTGGCGCCGACGGACGTAACGGAGAGATCGTCCTCACCGTTACGGCTGACGAAACACCGATGCCTGTATATTTCTACATATCCATTGACGGGAAACATATCAAAGGGAGGATAAAAAGATGACACCGGCCAGCCGGATAATTACGGCGGCGGCGACGGCGTTGCTCGTCGCCGCGTGCTGCGTAAAAACGACGGCGCCGGACCCCGTGGCCGAAGAAATCGGGCGCGTGGTCCGGGCCGAAACGAGAATCCCCGTCCATATCGAATCAGCCACGAAACTGGACTCTACGTCCATCGCCACCGAGCTGACGCGCCGCCGTGGAATCCAGGAACTGAAAATCTACCAGGACAGCTGCTTCCGCCAAAAATATCTCTCACAGGGAATGATCATCAATGCGCGCCGCAAAGCCGGCGCCATTGAAAAATCGCGAAAAATCATCACAGGACTTGACTCCATACGTCAGCGGCTCGGGGCCGACACGGCCCACATCGCCTATTACGACTATGAATTCGAGTTCTGCATGGCCGATGCCAATGGCGACAAAACCGCCCCGAAAAAAGCCTATGCCACCGTCACGCCCGACGGGCATGTCGTCACCTGGTCTCAAGACCGACGCGACATACACAAGGCGTCCGGGCTTGCCATTCCCGGCTATCGGGAGCTTCTCGATAAATTGAGGGATTCCGAATGACCGTCTGTCCGGACAGCCTGGAGCGGCCCCGGCACGAAACGTGGACGGGGGCCGCTCCCAGCAGCCGGACGGCGGCTCCGCAGTAATGAAGAACATGAAGATCCAAGACATTCACATCGGGCAGAAAATCCGATACAAAGGAAAAATCCACACCGTTGAAACCATTGACGGTATTTTTGGTACCGTCTCCTTCGACGGCCTCACGGCAAAAGCTACCGAGCTGATTCCAGCCGAAAAAACATCGCCGCATCGCGGTGGCAAGCGGCGCTATAGCATCAACGTACACCTCGTCTATGACCGCACCGGTGGTGGCGCCTATGCGTTCAGCAGTGTTTACGATACGTATGAGGTACGTGCAAATACCTACGAAGAGGCGAAAGCTGTCGCCAAGGAACGCTTCAAGAAACATTTTTTCAACGATCGGCTGCTCCGATGCGAACTGGTCGATAAAGAAGAAGTAAAATGAATACTCCAGACATATCCATGTGCAAGTCGCCGCACGAGGTGCGCGAAACGCTCCAGGCTGCGCTCGCCGCGAAAACTGTCGTCGGGGGGCCTGCTGACGCTCGCCGCTGGTTCCGGAGAAACGGGATCAAAGGAAAAGTGAAGGTACGTAATATCCTGAACGAAAAGAAGGAGTACCGCGGCATCCTCGGTCGTAACATTCTGACATATATCCGCATCGACGAATACTTTGTCGATCCTAAAGATGGAAAATGCATCTATTCGTATGACGTAATAACGTATTGATGGATTTTTCTGCGGGACGATGACGATTATCATGCTGAATATAAAGCAAAAACAAGTATCGTCTTGTGAGAATACATAAAAATTGTCTATGTGACAACGAAGAAAGAAGCGATTGTAAGAATTAAGCACTTGTGAGAATACATAAAAATTGTCTATGTGACAACTGTGTTAAACCATTACGAATTTTGCCGGACTTGTAGGAATACATAAAAATTGTCTATGTGACAACGGCGCGACCAGAGCGATGTAGAGGCTGGCGCTTATAGGAATATATAAAAATTGTCTATGTGACAACACAAGAGTAAGGTTACGCTGTGGCGTTGGGCTTGTGAGAAAATGTAAAAATTGTCTATGTGACAACGTACTTACGGCGGAGCGTTTCCGCGGCGGCCTTGTAGGAATACATAAAAATTGTCTATGGGACAACCTATCGACGTACCACTTTCCGCCGAGCTTGCTTGTGAGAATACATAAAAATTGTCTATGGGACAACTTAATAATTAATTACATGAACAAGACTAAACTTGTGAGAATATATAAAACTGTCTATGGATAGCATGGTCTGGGCCAAATAGCTCTCTACAAAGCTACCTTTCCGTATTCGCAAACAAAAACTGTCTCGCGACAGCGATCCGTTCGACGATCTCAACTTGACCCTCAACGGGTTCTCAATCTTTTTCTGTACCGCACCGACCTGCGGACGGACAGAAAAAATTTCGAGGCCCGTCCACAGGGGCGGGCGGTACACGTATGTCTCTTCTGTAAAAAACTGCCTATTGGGCAGCCGATACTCATTGCACCGTTAATTTCATATTTCATATTTTATGCAGCTCAAAGACCTTAAAAACATTTTCAGCGTAAACAAGACGCTGAAGCTCGAAATCGTCCCGACCGAAGGAACGAAAAAACAAATCGAAAAGTTCACCATTCTCGAAAAAGACAAGGCCCTCGCCGAAAAGGCCGGAAAGCTCCTTCCCGTCCTTGACCGACTCAACCGCGATTTCTTGAAAGGTGCGCTTTCGTCCATGTCTATCTCGCCCGAAACATGGGGAGAGCTCGTCGCCGCATGGCGCGAACGCAAAGATGTCAAAGGCGGAGGAAAGAAACGCTGGGAAGATCAGTACAAGCAAGCCGTAAACGCATTCATCGGCTCGATCAAAAACCAGCCCGGTTTTGCGATGTATGTTGCCGCTACGCCGAACGACCTTCTGAAGAAAATCGTCCTCCCGATGTACAAGGACCGCCCTGAGGAAGAAGTGTTCAAGGCTCTTGACGGGAAGTGCGCGATGCTGGCGTACTACATGCGTTCGAGGGATTTCCTCTACACCTCCTCCAAGTCGGGTTCCGTCTGCCAGCGTGCCCTGTGGACGAACCTGGGGCTCTTCGCCGACAACTGCGCGGCGTGGGAGGATTTCAAGGCCCGGTTCCCGGAATTGGTTCCGGACGTCGACCGCGCGGCGCGCGAGGTGCGCGGCAGCATGTTCGCCTGCGCGGAGGATATGTTCCGCCCGGAAAACTATGGCAAGTTCATCCTTCAGGGAGGTATCAACCAGTATAACGCCGTGATCAACGGCTGGACTGATGGCGACAAGCTCCGGAAAGGACTCGCCCAGATGCTCAAGGAAAGGAAAGACAAGTCCGACGGCGAGGTGAAGATGCCGGCGTTTAAGAAGCTTCAGAAACAGGTGATGTCCGACGAGGACAGCGTATCCTTCGTCCCTGTCCAGTTCATCAATGACGACGAGGCGTACGTGGCGCTGAGGGGATATGCCGACAGGCTGGAGAATGGCGACATCGTCGATGGCTGCAGCAAGGTTCTCCGCTGGATCGGAAACTACGACAGCGAAGCCGTCACCTTCTCCAAGCGAGACATCTGCTTCATGTCGCACAAGATGTACGGCGTATGGCGCGCCGTCTTTGACGCACTCGTGTCCCTGATCGACAGCCGCGTCGCGGAAAAGAAGATGACGAAGGGCGACTGCAAGAAGTATTTCGACCGTGAGCGTTGGCCGCTGGCCGACATCCAGGCCGCCATCGATGCCGACGAAAACCTCGCCGGGAAGAGCTTCGCCGCGGCCATCTCCGATAAATATACCGAGGATATCAGCGATACCCGCCACGGCGAGAACGGCCACGGCAGCATCGATGAGAGCCTCGCCGAGATCCGCCGGATCTGTGACGGCCGGAAAGGCCTGTCGTCGGGGAAGCAGGACAACCCGAAGCTCCGCGCCGCCCTGCAGGTGATCCTGGATGCGTACCGCTATGTGCGGATGCTCATGCCGAATCTCAGCAAGAAAGAAGAAGGCAAGAAGACGCTTGACGACATTACCGACATGAACCTCCGTAACGACCTTGAGCCGTATGCCGAGGTGTTCGGAGGCATCGTCCGGCTGTATAACGCCGTCGAGGCACTCTGCCGCAGCAAGGAGGTGATGTCCTCCAAGACGCAGCTGTACTTCAATAATTCCTCCTTCCTGGAGGGATGGGCGTACGGTACCGGCGGCGAGTTCGACAATATCCTGAACAAAGGAGGCGTGTTGCTCTGCCAGAACGGGCACTACTGGCTCGGCGTCCTGAACAGGTATTCCGGCGAGAGCGCCGGGCGCGGAGAAAACACCGCGGCCATGAGGGCCGTCCTGAAAAACATCTACAACGGAGACGACGGCAGCGGCTGCAAGGCGTTCTGGCAGGAGACCATGAACGGCGGAGCGCGGCAGAGCGTGCCGCGGCTCATCACGAGCAAGAAGAACGCCGCGCTGCTCGGCCTGCCCGGCTGGGTGATGGACATCTTCAGCCGGAAGACCTATAACGAGCTCGATGCGGATACGCTGCACGCGATGCTTCACGAGATCTGCCGCGCGCTCCCCAAGCATCCTTCTTTCGCCGTACCGGCACGGAAGAGCTTCCTCGAGAACTGCAACCCCGAGGCGTACGGCAGCTGGGGAGAGTTCTGCGACGCTTTCACGGAGACGATGTACGTCGTCAACTGGAAGCCGGCGAGCATGGCCGCGGCGGAGGATGCCGTCAAGAAGGGCCTCCTGCTCCTGTTCGAGATCACCTCGGCGGGCCTGCGGAAATGGCTCCGCGACGAAGACGGCCGGACGGTCCGCGACATGCAGACCATCAACTTCCTCGACGCCATGAACGGCACCCACGACACGGCGCTGAAGGGCTACGCCACGATCTACTTCCATGCCGCGAACGAAGGCGAGAAGAAGATGCACAGGAAAGGCAGCATGCTCGTCAATAAGAAGACCGCGGCCGGTGAACGCATCCCGGACGATATCCACTCCGAGATCTTCCTCCACGTCAACGGCGGCCGCGCTCCGCTGTCGCCCGAGGCACAGGCCTGGATGAAGGATGCCGTCATCAAGGAGGCGCGCTTCGATCTGGTTCGCAACGCGAGCCATTTCCGGGACCGCTATGTGCTCCACCTCCCGGTGCTGCTCGCCCAGTCGGCCCCCGCGGAAGAGAAGTACGGCCTCGCACCCGTCAACGCCGCAGTCAACGAGTGGCTCGCGGAGAACCCCCGTCCGAACGTCCTGGGCATCAACCGCGGCGAGAACAACCTGCTCTACGGCGTGGTGATGGATGCCTCCGGTAAGATCCTGTTCCAGCGGTCGTTCAACATCGTCAACGGGACGAATTACCGCGACAGGATCGCGGATGCCGCCAGGACGTACCTCGCCGTACGCGACAACTGGCAGGATCCCGACACCGTGGCGGACCTCAAGCGCGGGTTCATCGGCGAAGCCGTCGCGGAGATCGCGGCGCTCGCGTACAAATACAAGGCGGTGATCGCCCTCGAGAGCCTCGACGACAAGTTCAAGAACGACCGGGCGCAGCTCGGCCAGACCATCTACCGTAAGTTCGAGACCATGCTGCTGGACAAGCTCCGCTGGTATGTCCCCGACAAGAGCAGGCCGAATGAGGTGCTGCAGCTCAGCGCCGGGCCGCGGGCCGTCGGAGACTACACCATGGGCCAGAACGGCATCGTCTTCTTCGTCTCGCCGTGGGGCACGAGCTCCATGGATCCGAAGACCGGGTTCGTGAACCTGCTGCCCGTGTTCAACGCCAAGAAGGCCGACCAGAAACGGGATCTGTTCAGCAAGATGACGGATGTCGTCCGCAAGGGCTCCGACTACGAGCTGACCTTCGACTATAAGAAGTACGGCGTGGAGAAGCCGGGGCCGAAGACGGTGTGGACCGTCAGCACGGCCGGCGAGCGTATCTCCGTCGTGACGGAAAACGGAGCGCGCTCAGAGAAGCGCGTATATCCTACGGCGCTGTTCGACATGGCGCTTCGCGGTGCCGATGGCGCTACCATCAAGGAGAAGCTCGCGAACCTCCAGGGCGACAATCTCGACAAGGCGGTCGAGGCGCTGCGGCTCACGCTGCAGATGCGCAACTGCAATGTCGGCGCCCACGAAGACGTCTTCCGCTCCCCCGTCAAGGGCGGCCTTGTCACCGACCGGGCCAAGGAGTGGGAGCCGAAGACCACCGACGCCGTCACGGCGTACAACCTCGCGCGGAAAGCGCTCTGGCTGATCGAGAACGGGAAGAAGGTCATCGACCGCGAAGCCTGGCTCGAGGCGGCGCAGAGATAACACCGCCGACAGCGCGCAAACGACCCGCCCGTCCCGTGTTTTTTATGGGGTTTTTCGGGACGGACGGGCCTGCGGCGCTTTTCTGAAAGATATGGCAGGATGGGGATCCTGCTGCAGCGCAGGACAGCTGCGCAATATGAGAAGGCCTGCCCGCTCCGTTTTTTTCTTGGGGTTTTGTTGGGGGCGGGCGGGCCTTCCCTTTTCATTCAGGCGGCACGGGGTGTCGCCGTGGCCCGTTTTGCGGGCACTGATTTCGATAACACGTAAAAAGATATACGACCATGGCCGACATCCAGAAAATGCCCGAACATGTGAACCTCGCCTTGGAAGCCGTCCGGAACCACGTTCCCGCCGAAGGGGATGTGTATGTATCCAGGGATGCCCGCTACGGCAGGCTGATACGCCTTGGCGCCGAGGATGCGAAGTATCCCGGGCGGTTCGCGGTGACCGTCCTCGACCCGCTGACGGGTAAGGAGGTCCGTGATGCGGAAAGGCTTAAAGATACGGTCTCCGACAGCGATCTCAAGACATATTACCGTCCCGTCTTTGGGGATCTCGATGAGACGCTTCGCCTGGCGCGGATGGTTGCCGACGGCGATGCCCGGGCTGCGTTCGAGGCGGTGGCCGGAGCCGATGAGGGAGAGGCGGAGGAGGATGCGGAAGCGGCTCTCGTCGGAATGCGCCATACGAAAGAGGAGATATCCGCGATGCTGGAGATGGCGGAGCGGCAGGAAGACAGGCTGCAGGAGGTGAGACGTACGGCTGAGCTGATCGTGGAGCAGAAACGCCGTGAGCTGGAGAACAAGCTTGATCAGATGAACGGAGTCCTCGCCGGATTCAAGAAAAAGGTGCAGGGCCTCGTGAGGATCATCACCGTCCTGAACCTCTACACCGGCAGGACGCTCGACGTACGCCAGATCGCGGACGGCGAAGCGGCGGATCCCTCCGAGATGCTCCACCTGCGGCAACGTATCCTCTATATGGATGAGGAGCTGTGTGCCCATCTCGACCATGAGGCGGACTATAAGGATATCAGCCTGTTCTTCGAGTGGGTCAAGGATCCTGCGAACCGCGACATCGTCATCCCCGAGCGCCGCAGTGTCGTGGCGCTGAAGGCGAAGCGGTGGACGATGGGCTACCGCAGCGGCGACCCTAACTATGATGCCCAGCGCGAAGCCTGGAACAAGCATACTTACCTTTTGATCCGCAACGGCGAACGGCTCTACTGCGTCGACTCTGACGACCTGGAGTGCTGCGACTGGGTGTTCCCTCACAAGGATCACGAGGAGGCGTACGCCGCGAAGATGGCGAACCCCGGTACGTCGTTCAAGGACCACGAAGAGCGTCGCCATAAGGACGAGAACTACCGCGTGATGCGGTTCGCGATGACCGTGCAGGGCCTCCTTGACCGGGATGACATCCTCGGCCCCGTGGACCGCCATCCGAATATCATCAAGAACGAGAACGTCGTCCTCGTCCGCGACGACGAAGATGTGCTGGGGACGCCCCTTGCTCCTTTCAGGGATTTCCGGAAGGCTAAGAACGCGCTTCTGCGGCGCGGCTCCCGGGTACTCTATGCCCCGGGTGAGACGTGGCGCGAGGGCGGCCGCGGCAGGCGGTACTGCAACTCCGGTGATTACCGGAGGTACTACGCGTATGAGAGCTCCGAGCCCGAGACGCCCAATGCAGGCGTATATAACCTGCGTCAGGAGAAGGAGGGGGAGAAGTTCTGGTTCTCTTATCTGCCGGGCGGCGAGGTGTGGCCGCGCAGCATCTGGGAGGATGCTCACGAGCGGCGCAGGAATGAGGGATGGACGCCCTCCCTGGATTACTGTCTGAACTACGACGCCGTGACGTCGGCGGAGCTGCAGGCGTATTTCGACGACCGTACGCAGAGGGTGGATTTCAGGAATATGATGCCCGTGCTGAAGCGCGCGCTCCTGGAGAAGAAGAGGGAAGAGGCAGACGAAGAGGCGTTCAAGGACCTGATGCTGGCGGCAGTGATGGAAGACGGCGTACGTGCGTGCCGTGAGGATGATGCCAGGAAGATCCTCGACGAGGCTGTCGCCTGGTGGAAGGAGAAGGTCATCTTCACGCGGCCGCTGCGCAGCGACGACGCGAAGGCGTGGCGGATGATCAAGGGCCGGCTGTTAAGGCAACTCGGATGAAACGGATCAGGAGAAAACCGGCCGCCGTCCACGACGAGGCGGCGGCCGATATGACGATGTGCCCCGAATGCAATGGCGAGGGGATCGTATATGGCTCGTATGACGCTGCGACCGACCATCGTCATTATCTCATCATGGGAGCCTGCCCCATATGTGAGGGCCGCGGTACCGTACACAAACGACAAGGGGAGGATATGCGATGAGCGTTACGCTGCTGAAGGGTGACTGCCTTGCGCTGCTGCCGACGTTGCCGGCGGCGTCCGTGGATCTGGTCCTCTGCGATCTGCCGTACGGCGTGACGCGGAACAGCTGGGACTCGGTCATTCCGCTGGATCGGCTTTGGAGCGAATGGCTGCGCGTGGCCAGGGATGACTGCTCCTTCGTTCTCTTCGGCCAGGGTATGTTCACCGCGAAGCTGATGTTTTCGCGGCCCGACCTCTGGAGATACAACCTTGTCTGGGACAAGCGCCTGGCGGGGGATTTCCTGAACTCCCATAGAAGGCCGATGCGTGTCCACGAGGATATCGTGGTGTTTCAGAGAGGTACGCCTCCCTATAATCCTCAGATGACCGCGGGGCGGAGGCTCCATACACGGAAGGACTATCCGGCCGGAGGCGAGGGGATGCAGGCGTCAAACAACTACGGCCGCGTGAACAATAAGCTGCATCTGTCGCCGGGGTCGACCGATAAATATCCCCAGAGCATCGTGTCGTTCCAGAAGCCACACCCGTCCGTGGCGGTGCATCCCACGGAGAAGCCCGTCAGCCTGCTCCGCTGGCTCATCGCTACCTATACCGATGACGGTGGCGCCGTCCTGGATTGCACCATGGGCAGCGGATCCACCGGCGTGGCGGCGGTACTGGAGCGGCGGGCGTTCGTGGGCGTCGAGATGGATGCGGGGTATTTCGAGACCGCACGGCAGCGCATCGGCGAGGCCGAAGCGGAGATGGCCTGCCGGCTTTTCTAAGCGGCGTATATGGCATACAAGAGACTTAAGACAACGATAACAGCGATGGAAAAAATGATTGAGCGGCAGAAGGCGGCGGCGTTGGCCATGGCTATTCAGGAGTTCACCTGCGAGCAGGCGGACCTTAACGGCATGACCGTCGAGGATTTCGTCTTTTACCTTCTGGATCTGGCGAGAAACTGAAATATCGAGAATTATGTTGATAGACAAACTTATTCCATACGAGAAGGCCGTCAGGGCCCTCTATGCGGCGGCGTTCGGCGATGATGCGGCCGCGGATGACGAACGCATCAACGCGGACGGGATGTCGGGGCGGCTGATGCTCGTCCGTAACGGATTCCGCTGTACCGAGGCGTCCCTGCTGGACGGCAATGAAGACTGGATCGTCGATCTGGCGACGGCCGAAATCAGACGTATCATCATTTCGCGCTAATGGATATCATGCCCAGGAACAACAAGAAAAAGGCGGTTTATTGCGAGACAATCGGGAACATTTCAGAAGAGACGATACGTAAATATATCGCAAATCAGAAACGCAATGTTAAGGGCAATTAAATACGAGCTTCGTCCTAACGCTACACAACGTACGCTGATCAACAAGACCTGCGGCTGTTGCCGTTGGGTATATAACGATGCGCTCGCGTTCGCCAAGGACAACCGCGTTTCGAACTATGAGCTGATAAAGAGGCTGCCACGATTGAAGGATACGAATTTGTGGTTATGTGAAGTCCCTTCCCAGGCTCTGCAGCAGTCCTTAATGGATCTTGGCCGTGCTTTCAAAAACAAGTTCGAAGGCCGTACTGAATGGCCGGTGTTCCACCGGAAACGCGGAGACGAATCGTTCCGCATCCCCGTCGCCTGCAATATAGATTACACTCGTTTCAGGATATCCATTCCGAAACTGGGAAGCGTGAAGTTCTACCGCGACAAGAAGGATGAAGACGTGACCGGTTTTGTCGAAGAGGTAAACGGCATCGTCGCGGAGCGGCCGGTGATGGTGTATTTCAAGGAAAGCGTCAGGAGTCACCTGCCGAAGGACTGCCGGGAGAAATATGAATCGAAATGAATACGATATGACAAACCATAATGACAACCTCCATCTGGTCCTGAAACAGCCGTGGTACGACATGATTGTTTCCGGCGAAAAACGCGAAGAGTACCGCGAGATAACCGCTTATTGGGCGAACCGCCTTCTCGGGGAACGGGGGTATGACAAGACGTACGTAAAGGAGGTCGTCCGCCGGCTCCATATCCGCGGAAGGGCTATTCCGGAGAATGTCGAGCAGCTCTTCAAATCCGGGAACCTCGTGGCGCTGCCGTATGAAACCGTGACGTTTCACCGGGGATATACCGCCGAGACGGCTACCTTCCGTATCACGGGTATCGATATCCGCCGCGGACGCCCCGAATGGGGCGCCGTGCCCGGCAAGAAGTATTTCGTCATCTCGTTCGAGTGACACACAGCGGGGCGGAAAGGTGAACCACTTCCGGGCTATATCCGCGTAAAGCCGAGTACGCCCCCTTTTTTTATGAACCGTTAATCAGACATCTAAGTAGTAATGGGCCGTCTCAAATCGTCCTCCGAATATCCGCCGCTGACCGAGGAGAGGATCCAGGAGCTGCTCCATCTCCGGCGGCCGCTTCTGACGTCTCCGAAGTACGAGGCGTACAACGTCTTCCTCTACGGCTGGGAAAGTGATTACGTCGCCTTCTCCAAAAACGGGTACGTCTATGAAGCCGAGATAAAGATATCGCGGTCTGATTTTCAGGCTGACCTCCGGAACAAGGCGGCCAAACATACGGCCCTGTCCTCCGCCCTGAAGGGAGAGGGCGGCGCGGCGGGGCCGAACAGGTTCGTCTATGTCTGTCCCGAGGGCGTCATCCGTCCGGAGGATCTGGAGACGCTGCCGTATGCCGGGCTCCTCTGGGTGGACCGGCGGGGAGTGTTCTCCTGGAAGGTCGGCCTCCCTGAAATACACGGCGCGAAGTGGGCGTTCACCGATGCCGAGCTGGCGGAGAAGTTCAATTACGGCCTTCAGAATATGGCCAGGCGGTTCTGGTCCAAGGGCGTCGTGGATATCTCCGCCGCCACGAAGGCGAGGTACGAACGGCTCCTTATGGAGTACGACGAGATGCTGTCCGAGCGCAGCTGCGAGATCGACGAGCTGAAAAACCGGCTGAAAAAAGCAAACATCGAAATACCAAAATGATCCTCATACTCACCCTCGTCCTCCTTGCCGCGGCCTTCATTGGTGTCGTGGCGGCCATCTCCGCCAAGGCGGAGCGGTACATGGACGACATCGTCAAGAAGACCATCAAAAGACAACGCAAATAAAAAGCCTTAATTATTTTCATCATGAAATTTAATTTTGCACCAGAACAGAGTTTCGGCGAAGGCCTCATCGAGGCCTTCGCGAAACAGGCCACTCGTCACGAATCTCAGATCGTCGACTTCGACGAATACTATGAAGAGTGCCGGCACATCCTTGTCGGCCCCAAAAAGGAACAATTTCGAGGTGTCGGGCTGGATGCCGGCGGTAATACCGTCATCTGCCTGTATGACAGCAGACATGATCGGTACAGGGTGCGTTCGCTGTCGGACTTCGAACAGAAAGACGTTTCCCGTATCGCCCGGGAGATCGAAACTTTTATCGTCGGCCTTCAGGAAGAACGCCTTATGGTGTGCTTCGATGTCTATACGAACCCTGATATGATTGACTTCGACATTATCGACGTCATCTTCGTTTTTGAGGATATGGGGAAAGACAGGGATTATCTCTTTGCCAACATGTTTGCCCACGGGACGAAATTCATCAAGGGGACCGGACTTGTCATTAATGGGAAGAAGTGCGAACTGGTGGATCAGTTCTGTGATCCCGTGCCGCCGTCCAAAGTCATGGGTTATATCGTTCGCGACGAAGCGACCGGACAGGAGACCAAGATTCCCATCGACATTTTTCCCGCCGACCAGGCAAAGATCCTCGCCGACAGGATCCGGGAGACGAATTTGTTCTGATAAAGACGCCTAAGGAGAAGATGAGTGCGTATTCATCTTTATCCTTCCAAATCGATAATTAAAAAAACAAAATGAAATCAATGGCTACGAAAGAAACTCCCACGCTTCGCGCCCTACGTATCCTCGCATCCCTGCCGGATCCCTTCGATGGTATCTCCGCCAACCAGTTTGCGGTGCGATATTATACTGGCACCGACAAGGAATACCTCCTTTCGGCCGTCTCCAACCAGGGCGAAGGAGCCTGCTCCGGGAAGAAGGCGTGGCTATGCGCCGGCAGCTTTCTGGCAAAGCTCGAGAAAAAGGGCCTCGTCCACTGGCGTCCGCGCGCGGCCGGCGCTGCGCACTACTGCATCACGGCGGCGGGGCGTCAGTATATCAAGGAGCACGGCGCGTGACGGCATCTGAAATAGACGCGTTTTTTTAGTTTTCATGTTATTTTACCCGAGCCCGCCTACGGCGGGCTTTTTTCGTTTTATGCAGGTGATCGGATAGGTCTTTCTCTCTGCTTTTACGATGTTCCGATACCGCAGATTCGGCGCCTCCTCCGTCTCCGGGGTGCGTCCGTATTCCGTGAGACGCCCCCGGAACGGGGTGGCGCGATAACCCTTAAAAAGAGATAGCCATGTATTCGGTTTCCAGCGAAGAAATTGACCTTGCCATCAAATACCTGAACGGCGAAGACGACGGAAGGTTCCTTGACACGGACATCGCAGACCGCCTGCAGCGTATCTGCCGCGACATCCAGAAGAAGATGCATTCCGACCTCCGTGCGGCGCTCCGTGACCGTGACCGCTACGAGACGCGGCTGCAGCATCACGAGGAAGACCGCCGGAAACGTCTGGAACAGAAGGTTGCGAAAGAAGATTTCGGCCAGACAGGGCTGGACAGCGCAGAGGTAGCCCGCGGCATCGTCGAGGCGCTCCACGAACGAGGCATCTCCTGCAACCGCGGTACGCTCATCCTCCTGACGTACGAATGCTACTGCGCCTGGCTTGCCTCGCGCGGCGAGATCCTCACCCTCGAGACTCCCGTGGCGACGAAATACGGCCCGCAGTTCTGGCGCGTATTCAAGAATGTCGATCCCGCGGCCGGTACATTCGCCGGCACGCTGGCCGGGATCGCCGTTGAGATGCCTGGCGTCGCTTCGCTGATCCGCAACGTCGTAGCGAAATACGGCGGATACTCGCAGTCCCAGCTGGCGGACTTCTTCAAGAAGAGCGCGCCCTACCGCAATGCGATGGAGGAGCGCGGCGGCAAAGACAACGGTCCCATCAAGGCTTCCGACATCTGGAGCTGGAAGAAGGGGCGGCAGTAGGGGATGGCGGAGCCACTGCCCGCCGGACGCGGCCGCGGACATACGGAGGCCGCGCCGCCGGGAACGGGGCTCCACAAACGGAAAAGAAAACAATAAAAACGAAGATACGATGAAAGACGAACTCAACATCAAGGTAACGAAACGGGACGGCAGTGTAGAACCCTATGACGTGTCGAAGATCAAGGGCGCCATGGCCCGTGCCTTCGCCGCCACCGGCAGCACCGTCACGGACGGCATCCTCAACGGCCTCGCAGGCCACGTCGCCGTCAGCGACGGGATGGGTGTCGAGGATATCCAGGACCAGATCGAGGTCGCGCTGATGAGCGAACGCTACTTCGCCGTGGCGAAGGCGTTCATGCTCTACCGCCAGCGCAAAGCCGACGACCGCGGCACGCGTGACCGCCTGCGTTTCCTCACGGACTACTGCTCCACCGCCAACGCGGCCACCGCCAGCAAATACGACTCGAACGCGAACGTCGAACGGAAGAACATCGCCACGCTGATCGGCGAGCTGCCCAAGGCGGACTTCATCCGCCTGAACCGCCGCCTTCTGACGGACCGCATCCGCGCGATGTACGGCCGCGGCCTCGCGGACCGCTACCTCCATCTTCTCGAAAACCACTTCATCTACAAGAACGACGAGACGAGCCTCGCCCCCTACTGCGCGAGCATCACTATGTACCCGTGGCTGCTGAACGGCACCCGCGAGATCGGCGGCAACTCCGTCCCTCCGACGAACCTCAAGAGCTTCTGCGGCGGGTTCATCAACCTGGTGTTCATCGTCTCCAGCATGCTCAGCGGCGCATGCGCCACGCCGGAGTTCCTCATGTACATGAACTACTTCATCGGCAAGGAATACGGCGACGACTATTACCTGCGCGCCGACGAGGTCGTCGACCTCTCCAAGCGCCGCCGCACCATCGACAAGGTCATCACCGACTGCTTCGAGCAGATCGTGTACTCCATCAACCAGCCGACCGGCGCGCGCAACTTCCAGTCAGTGTTCTGGAACATCTCGTACTACGACCGCTACTACTTCGAGAGCATCTTCGGGAACTTCGTCTTCCCCGACGGCTCCCGGCCGTGCTGGGATTCCCTCAACTGGCTCCAGAAGCGGTTCATGACCTGGTTCAACGCGGAGCGCACGAAGACCATCCTCACCTTCCCGGTGGAGACGATGGCGCTGCTGTCCGAGGACGGTGACGTGCGTGACAAGGAGTACGCCGACTGGACGGCCAAGATGTACAGCGAAGGCCACAGCTTCTTCACCTACATGAGCGACAACGCCGACTCGCTGGCCAGCTGCTGCCGGCTGCGCAACGAGATCACCGACAACGGCTTCAGCTACACCCTCGGCGCCGGCGGCGTAAGCACCGGCTCCAAGAGCGTGCTGACCATCAACCTCAACCGCTGTGTGCAGTACGCCGTACGGCAGGGTTATCCGTACCTCGAGTTCCTCGAGGAGGTCGTGGACCTGATGCACAAGGTGCAGACCGCCTACGACGCCAACCTGCGCGAACTTCAGGACAAGGGGATGCTCCCGCTCTTCGACGCGGGCTTCATCAATATCTCCCGCCAGTACCTGACCATCGGCGTCAACGGCATGGTGGAGGCCGCCGAATTTCTCGGTATGCCCATCACCGACAACGAGGCCTATGCCGGGTTCGTCCAGAAGGTCCTCGGCATGATTGAACGCCTCAACAAGGCGCACCGCACGAAGGACCTCATGTTCAACTGCGAGATGATCCCCGCCGAGAATGTCGGCGTCAAACACGCCAAGTGGGACAGGGAGGACGGCTATGCCGTTCCTCGCGACTGCTACAACAGCTACTTCTACCCTGTCGAAGACAAGACGCTGAACATCATCGACCGCTTCCGCCTTCACGGACGGAAATACATCGAGCACCTGACGGGCGGCAGCGCCCTGCACCTGAACCTGGAAGAGCACCTCTCCCAGGCACAGTACCGCCACCTGCTCCGCGTGGCGGCGAAGGAGGGGTGCAACTACTTCACCTTCAACATCCCGAACACCATCTGCAACATCTGCGGCCACATCGATAAGCGATACCTCAAGAAATGCTCCTGCTGCGGCAGTGACAATGTGGACTACGCCACGCGCATCATCGGTTACATGAAGCGCGTCAGCAGTTTCTCGCAGGCCAGACAGAAAGAAGCGGCACGGCGCCACTATGCCGGCGCCGCCGAGGTCCGGGCCGCATAGACGCCACGCAGGACGGATGCAAGGCCGTAAGCGAGCAGGGGGAGACCGCCCAAAAGGCGGTCTCCCCCTGCTTTGTCATACCGCAAGTCAGGCCTCTCCGCCATGCGGAGGAGGGCGCGATATCTTGCCGCCCTCCTCCGACGGCGGGAGGCCCTGTCCGTAATTAACGAAGCAAAACGATATGGCAATCATCCAACACTTCGAGAAAGATGGCTACGCCATCCAAAAGATATTCTACAGCCCCGCCATGGGCCCCGTCGATCCTGCCACGGTGACCGCCGCGGACCTCCTCGACCGACCCATCTCCGAGTCGTATGTCCTGACGAAGACGAAAGGCGCCGACGATATCTACATCGGCAACTGTACCGCGACAATGTGCCGCTACGGCCGTACCGTCTTCAAGAAAAGCAGGGTTGACGAATACCTCCTGTACCGCAACGGCAAACTTGTCATCGGCAAGCAGGGCGTCTTTTCCAGTATCTTCATCCAACATGTCATCGACTTCTTTCGCCGAGAATGCTTTTACATCTCCATCGAAAAGAATCAGGATACAGGAGAAGAAAAAAGGTTCGTCGACAATGCGCTGACGCTGGCAATGTCCAACAAAACCGTTCTCGAAAAGGTCGTCAAAGGCAAAATCACGAACCGCCGCGATCTCATGACCGCATATCTTTCGTCATCGTGGAAAATCAAGGCGTCGGAGGTTCCGATTGCCGTAGCCGATGAATTCTTTCAGGAATCCTACATGACGGATGTCGAAATCGGCGACCTTCGCGATTTCACCACCAGCCTCGCGCATGCGATGGAAGTCGCCCTTCACGGCGACACAGACCGCAAACTCGTTTTCAGGGACTTGCTGAAAGACGCCGTCAAACTCGATATCCGCATCAATCCGCGATGGAGCCTGCGGCGGATGAAAGAAGAACACATCCGCAACATCCGCATAATCATGGAACATGAACTGACGGCCAAGTCTGACGAAAACATCTACGGCGACAAAACACTGACCGAAGAGCAGGAAGACTTTGCCTTCGCCGCCATCGATACCGAACGCTCCGCGTTCATGGAATCGAAGACAATGGAACACTGCGTCTATACGCACTACTGGAAAAACGAAATAGCACAAGGGCGTTATTTCGCACTGCATATGCATTCCAAGAAAGACGACGACAAGGACTACACCGTCGGTATCATATACGGACAGAGCACAAATGAAATCGTAATCGACCAAATCCACGGTTACCGCAACTGCGGCCCCTCTGAAAACGCGCGGCAGAAGGCGAAGGCCTTCTGCGACACCCACGCCGCGGACATCATCGCGATGATGAAAGCCGCCAGGGGACGATACGAAAGAAACAACTCGTGCGCCTTCGGCGGCGGCCAACGGCAAGAGCCGAACAATATCCTCGACGAACTGCCGTTCTGACGGGGCCCCCGTCCGGCAGGCTGGCTTCTACAGTGCAGCCCGCCTGCCGGCGGCACCCCGCCGCCGGCAGAGGTGACTGGCAAAACCAAATACAATGGACATCTTCATCATCCTTCGCTCCTCCCGTCGCGGGAACGACAATCTCAACCGCGACATCTGGGGGCCCGCGCGGTCCAGCCGCGCAGAGGCCCTCGAGGCCATCCTTGAAGAATGCGCCTCCATGCTCCGCAGCGGTGACGATCCCGGCGAAAACGCCCGTACCGAGCCGGAAATCGTCCTCGACAAAGAGAACAGCAACCATAACCGCGGCATGCTGCGGTTCAAGGAACCCGACGCCGGTGGCGTCACGCAGTTCGATATCTGGGATCCGACATCCTGCCCGGATCCGGAAAACGACGACCCCTGCTACTCCGATTGGTGGGAGAGGTTCGAGATAGAACGCGTCTCCGTGCCTTTCGCCGAATCCGTCGTCCGGAAAGTTGCCGATACCGGCAAGAAAAGCGTTCCTGCCGCCACCGCCGACTTCGAATACCTTACCGACGGCATCCGGCTCCTCCAGGCCAGCATCAAAGAAGAGGTACGGCTTGAGCCGCCGGTGACCATACACCAGGTTCTCGAACAAGAGGACGGGACGAGCATGACGGCCGCGGCCTTCGATGTCGTCTCCGTGGCTCCGGGTAAAGACGGCTGTCCCGTCGTCCGCGGATTCCGGAAAGGGGAGCGGAAGGTCGAGGGCCTGCGGCTCGCCTGCCGCTATACGGCGCAGACGGGCTACAGTGAAGACATCTTCTGGTCCATCGGCGACCTCCTCCGGAGACTCGACCTCTGGGAAACCAGAATTTGACACCAAAACGATACAAAAAAATGTGTGACACCCCCAATTTAACCGTCCTTGTCGTCGAGAGGACGATCCGATGGAAACACGACGGCGTATTGCACGAGATTCCCCGCCATATCATCTATGCCGAAGCGGGGACCGGCGAATATGCACGAAGGCGCTGCATCGGCGTCATGGGCCTCCTGCTTTGGGAAAAAGGCGCCATCGCGGCCATCGACAAGGCATTCGACAAGGCATACAAGTCTACTCATCAGCGCGTCTGTTACACTTATGACCGTTTCGGCAGACCCGTACAGCGGCCGGACGATCTTTCCATAACGCGTGTCGTCACCAAATACGGGCCCAAAGACGATCCCTTCCTCGAAGACATCTTCGTCCTGAATACCGTCAACGGCGGCTGGGCCTTCAGTTACGACGAAGAGTTCAACCGCCCCAGTTCGCCCTGGCGCTTCGCGGGCGTCCTGACGGACGGACGGCATTTCCTTTTCTGGAATGTCGTTGGAGACGACGGGGAGGAAATCTGCCGCGTCTACAACTCCATCGCGATGGACGACGACACCCTGGAATGCGAATATCCGTGGTCGGCAGAGAACGACAGCATCCTCATCGGATGCCTCAACAACCTCGAGGACCAGGAGGCATACTGCGGCGATGGCAGCCCTATACAGACGCTCAAATTCAAATCGGAAACCGAATAGGGTGGGCGGATACTGACGGCGGCCACCGTCCCTCTTTCCCGGGGGATAACCTTGCGAACCCCGGGAAAGGAGCCGGGGCGCCTGTAACGACATGAACGAAAACGCTGAAATCGTCGTCTGCGACATCGACGGCACTATATCCCTCGTCAGCCCTACGCGGGCCGATATCCTCAACGACAAAGATCCCGACTGGGACCGGTTCTACGAAGACAACTTCGAGGACCAACCCGTCGACAAGGTCTGCAGGCTCGTGCGGCATCTGTCGCAGCATTACCATGTGGTCTTCTGCACCAGCCGCCGCGACAGCGTACGCGATAAGACGGAACGCTGGCTCCGCGCCAATCTCGCCGTCGAACGGTTTCCGAAAGGGTGGAGCCTGCTGATGCGCCGCGGCCGCGACCCCCGACCCGATACGGTCGTCAAGCCGGAGCTGCTGGACGCGTTCCTCGATGGCAACGGCGACGCTGCGCAGCAGGTGCTGTGCGTGCTGGAAGACAGCGCGGCAATGGTGAAACGCTGGAACGAGCTGGGCTATACCAGCGTCCAGGTCGCCTGACAACGACATCCAACCCCAAACAAATATCGCAATGACACGAGAGATCATCAAGACACGGAACAACGGCAGGATCATCTGCTTCATCGATGTCGAAAAACCCATCCCCGGCCTCTTTGCCGGTTCCGTCCGCGTCTCGGAGGGCGCTCCCAGCGCCCGCATCGCCGACCGCCGGAGCTGGACCTTCGCCGTCACCGCCTACGACGCCGCCATGGAAAAAGCCTTCTCGCTCGTCGACGAGGCCGGCCTGAAGCGGGATACCACCGTAAAGGTACGGCAGCCGTAGAAACAGGAATCCGGCCCGCCTCGGGAGGACGCGCCCGCCTTGGCGAAGGCGCGTCTCCCCGGGGAGGCCGAATGAGAAACCCGTCACGAACCATGAAAAAGAAATCCTCCGTCCGGAACATCCGTGCGCTGTTCCGCAAGGACAACCCCGTCTACAAGAAGATAGCTGCGAATATCAGCTATCTCGGCGAGAACCTCTCTACCGGCGGCCACCGCTACGAGTTCCATGTCGAAGACAACGACTTCCTGGAAGCCGCCGGCGTCGAATGGGTCATCTTCGAGATAAAGCGGCGGAACCTCCACAATGCCGTGGAATTCTTTCTGGGAACCCTGCTGTACGTCGCCAGGACGGACGGCCGTGATGCCAAGGCCGAGGAAGACAGCCTCCGTACCATGCTCAACGCCATCAAAGGCCTCCCCGGCCACAAAAGCAACCCCGCTGCATGAAAGCCATCTCCATCGAAGACTTCGTCACCGCCGTACGGTTGGTGAAGAAAGACACTTGCCAGGGCTATGCCACCACCCAGGCCATCGCCCGAATGCTCGGCGCAAAGAAGATGGATGTTCTTCTCTTCATGGAGGAGAACCCGCGCCTGCTTCACGTCAGTGAGCATTTCAAGCCGAAATATGTCAAGGTGCGCATCGGCGGAGAGACCTGGACGCAGGAGAGGCGAGGGGCTTCCCTCGGCCTGTGCGTCGACGAGGCGTACGCCGCGCCGGAAGAGAACCCCTGGAATCCCGAATGGCTCGCCGTGGCACGGCATCGCTATGCCAAGACGCTCTGGCTCTCCAAAGTCAATAACTACGACCAGATAATCGGATCCTGTTTCAACGAAGACATGCGCCCCGACGGGAAACCCGACGGTTTTGTCTTTGACGACAACCGCAAAAACACCTGGCTGTGGCGAAATACGAAGGAGAAGCTCGAGGCCGCGAAGGCTCTCGGCGCCTGTGCGCCGCACGTCTTCTGGAAAGGCGGATTCGGCGACTCCTATAAAGATGAAAAACCTTACGCGACGTCTTCAACGGGACTCGCGATCCTCAAAGACAACGGATACGATATCATCAAAGAATGAAAAAGACCATCACCATCTATAGCGCCGGCATCATCGAAGAGCACGATGATCATCATTTCTGCTGGTCCCTCGTTGCTGAAACGCCTGAGGGCCTGGCGAAGAAAGTCGAGGCTGTCCTCGCCGGTGAAGAGTCCGAGCAGGACATCGTCATCGCGCCGCGTGATATGAGAGCTCTCGAGGCCGCAGCCAGATATGGCTGCGACGGCATCCCCGAATCCTTTGCCGAGACAGACAACGAAAGCCACGTCTTCTTCGTCATGTTCTCCGGTCGCAAGTGCGTTTCCTTCGACCTGGATCCGGCGGCGGAATCCTGCGAAGAGGAGCCCCTCATGGCGCCGCCTGCTGGCAAGGAAGAGATCGTCGACATCCGCCTGATCGGATCGGCATATCCCACCGCCCATGCGGCCAAGATTGAGGAGCTTGTCGAACAGGGAGCGTTCGCGACGGAGAACGAGGCGGAGTCGTGGCTCCGCCGGAACCCCATCACGCTCGAACTCATCTACGAAAAAGACAGCGGCCTTTTCGCCGTCGAGAGCGAAGCCGTCGAAAGCGGCGGCATCGTGTCCCCGTACACAAAGAAACCGATTGTAACACCAGAAGACTGATACGACAATGGCAGAACATTTATATGTAAGAACCGTTAACCGTATCGAATACGGTGGCTTGACTGGTTCTGAAAAACAATGCCGACGTGTTCGCCGGCGGGCCTGCCCAAACAAAGCGGGGTTCGGCCCACCGGCCGGCACGTCAACGAATAAACAAAGAAAGACATGGAATACAAATTCATGGTAAACCCCGTTCTCCTCGAGGTGAAATCCTCGATGGAACTTGACAGCGGCACCCTCCTCGCCAGCCTGGAAACCGACAACGTCATCGTCGAACTTGAAGTCCGCGGCGACGTGCGCGTCGAATACCAGGGTGACATCTACAAGGCGGCTTGCCAATTTCCCGAAGAGCTCCTCAAGGCCTTCCACGACGGCAGCGCCTTCAACGATCCCGACATCCGCTTCTACGACAACAACTGGTTCGAGCTGTTCGTCTACGAAAAGAAGGACGGCGTGCGGGTCTGGACGGACTACTCCACCGTCGACGAAGAGGAAGACTACGACAGCGTCGCCGATGTTTTCAGCGGCCTGCTGGCGTTTCTGAACGAATATCTGGAGGACACCGCGGGCGAGAACAAGACGCCCGAGGTCCTCACCCTGAATTGGTACGGCGCCAAGATCCCGTACCGCAAAATCGCGATGCCTGACAGCGAAGACAATGCGGAAGTCAAAGTGACCAGTGACAGTGTCTTCAACTCCCTCATCGAATGTGGCAGCGCCCTCGACGACCAGTTCCGCTGTTACGTCCCGGATGACCTCTTCAATTACGGTAGCGACGAAGAAGTGGCCAAATTCATACAAGACACGCCATAGCCATGCCGGGGAGACCGCTTACCAGAGCCGAGGAGGAAGAAGCCTTCCGGCTATACAGGGAAGAGGGGAAAACCTACAAGTCCCTTGCGAAAAGGTATCACACTGGTACCGACATCATCTACAAGTCCATCAGCCGCCTCGCCGGCGAAAGATATCCGAACAAGACGAAGAAGACTCCGGCGCCCGCGGCGACGGAGCCGGACCTGTTTCCCGAAACAGCTTCAAAAACCGATAACATCATGGGTAAACAACAGAAAACCTGGTCCGACCAGGATATCCTGGCGATGTGCCGGCTCAAGGCATCCGGAGCCTCTCCCGAAGCGATCGCCGATCACATCGGAATAGACGTCGCGATCGTCAAACAGATCTGGCCCGAAGACGCTATGCCCAAGGAACCGTGTCCGACGGCGGCCGAACAGGGCATTACGCCCCAGCGGCCGTTCCAGAAACTGCGGCCCCTCGGCACAACGTCGCCCGTCGGGAGGACCCTCGACGAATTTGCCGAACGCGACATAATCCGCCATCTGTACGACAAAGGCTACCGCATCGAAGGTGACCTGATTCTCATCCAGAAAATGCGGGTGGACCTTTCCGAGATCATCGTCTCCTGACGGCACGAAGACAATCCCAAAACAGCCGGCATAAAGATGCCGATAACGATTTCCCCCGTCCGTCCTCCGAGACGGTTGAAAGAAAACGGGCCCGGCGTGTGAACGACCTTCGGCGTCCGGCCGGCTGTCTCCTTTGACAACAATACGACCGATATCTAAAAACCAACACACTCACACATGAAAAAAACACTATCCGTTCTTCTGCTCTGCTGCCTGATGATGGCGGCCCCCACCCTCAAGGCACAAACCAGCCAGCCGCTTCCGACCATCAACGAGGCGTGTCCTCACGAGGTCAGCGCCGGTTACGGCATCTCCCTCGCCGGGATTGCCTTCAATACCCTCGTCGACGTCGCCGGGAAAGCTCTCGAGATATCCGAGGCCGACATCGCCTCCGTCAAGAGCGGCGGCAGCCGCGGCATCATCAACGCAGGCTACCTCTACCACACCAGCAAGGTGTTCGCCGTAGGCGGCAACGTAGGATACAACAGACTTAGCGTCAATCTGCAGGACAAAACAGGATCGTTAACAGCCGCTTCTGCGAATATTTTCTTTGCCATGGCCGGGATCAAACTGAACTGGTTCCGTTACGACATCTTCGGAATGTACTCGAAATTCGGCCTCGGCGCAATGTGCATCAACGGCAACCTGATGGAAGAATACGGCGATACGCTATGGCTGCCTACGGCGCAGATCACTCCCATCGGCATGGAAATAGGGCGACAACTGTGCGGATTTCTCGAACTCGGAGCCGGCATGCAGGGTATCCTGCAGGCAGGCGTCAAATATCATTTCTAAAAAAATACCACTCGACAAGACGTGCCGACGCTGTCAAAGGCGGCTCCCTGAAACATGGAAGCCGCCTTTTTACGTTCGGCACGCCTCCATAAAGAAAGACACGGAAATGAAGAACTATTATCTCATCATCATCGCGCTGAGCGTGCTTCAGGAGATTGAACATGCCTTCGCCGGCAACCATTTCGCCAATGACGACGACGTCGCGGCGTTCATTCAAGACCAGGCCGAAAAGAAGGGCGTCGACTGGGACTTCCATCTGGAGATCGCGGCGCTCGCTTTCAGCAGCGTCCATGACGCTCGGATCTATCGCGACGGCGCCCTCGCCACCTTCGACGACCAGGAGGATTCCGGCGAATGCCTCGACCTCGTCATGATCGACGAGGACGGCAATACCGTCACCGCCGAACTGTAACCCGCATGGAGAAATACATCGGGACATATCAGGACGGCCACCGCATCGCCGTCTGGTCCATAGACCGGAACATGGCACAGTTCCACCTGAAAGACGGCGAACGTCTACACGGCCGCCTCATCACCGTCACGAAAGTCCGCAAAGCGGCCTGACCAACACCTGACAGAATATGATCACCGACCATACCGATCCTACTGAAGCCTGGACGGAATTCGCCCGAGACGCCGGAAAGATCCTGTACTTCATGGAACGGAACCGGAAGAAATCCGCCCACAGGGCGGCGGATGCTGCCGAGTATCCGTTCTTCGAGACAGTCGACTACATCTCCCCGGTTACGAAGAACGTCTACAAGGTGTACTTCCGCACCGACCAAGAGACGGAAGACACCGTCGTCACGAAGGCCGGCTGCTATCTTCCCGTCCAGCAGCAAAACGGCAAACGCGTCTACATGTACCGCCCGGAGGTCCGTGGACAGCTCGACAAGGATGAGGCGTACCTCTGGGTGCTGAACCCCCATTTCCAGTCGCGCTACCGCGAACGCATGGGTGTCGGCGGTGCCGACAACCTTTCCGAGCTGATCGACGACCTGAGCGTGAACCTCCCGCCGTTCCCGCTCACCATCAAAAACAACAAGGACATAAACAGGAACTTCCTGCGATACAGCGGGAAAATCGACGACCAGGAGTGCAACCGCTACATCCCGATGTTCAACGGTATCGCCTATATCAACGAGGTCGTCATCCCGAACAAGAAGAGCGCCCTTCCCCGGAACGTCCACGTCATCGAGATGCGCACCTGCATCGACAATGGCCACCTTACGGCCGGGCAGCGGCGGGCCATGCAGAAAGACTTCATCGCCGCCCTCCGGAAGACGGTGGAGAAAGATCCCATCAGAAACGGTATCGACTTCCGAGAGTTCTTCCCCGGTGACAGCGACGACCCGTTCGACTTCGTCAAACTGGCCAAAGAAGTCATCCAGAAGAAATACAAGGGACTGCCGCCGATGCCGGAGCCTGCGGCGCTGCCGGATGCCCTGCCACCGGCACCGCCGACGGAGGGCATCATCCCGAACCGCTCGATGCGACGGTATCTCGACAAGAAAAAAGCGGCAAAAGCCAAACGCAGCGCGAAGCAAGCTCCTCCGGAACCTCTGCCGCAGGATATCGACAGCTTCGACGATACGGAGATTGCCGACATCCTCGTAACCAGGGCCGCCGGCCTCACCATCGCGCGCATCGCCGCGAACTACAAGACACATACGGATGCGATCCGCAAGGTCCTCGCGGACAACAAGGAACGCCTCGATGCGCTGATCGCCGAAAAGAAAGCCGAGGCTGCAGCACGGAAAACAACATCAACCGATACCGACATGAACAAAAATTTCTCACAGAAAAAAGCCAAAGAGATGGCCGCCTTACGCAAGGAAGGGCTCACCCTCGGCGAAATAGCCAGGCGCTATGACACCAAGGAGAGCATCGTCATGCAGACCATCGAACCCTACATGCACGACAAGCCCGAAAAGGATGACGGACCGGTTCCCCAGTCCTCCCGGGAGGCCGGTGAAACCATATCCTTCACGGACGAACAGATTGTCGAGATCCTCGAACAGGTGTCCGCCGGAACGAAGTATTCCACCATCGCTTCGCGCTTCCAGGTGACGACGGCCGAGATCAGCGCCGTGGTCGCCGAACACAGCGTCCGGCTCCCGGAGATAACGCAGAAACAAGTCACGCCGGAACAGGCCAAGCCGTCTTCCAAGGCAGTCCGCGGCCCCGTCACCGACGACGAGATCGTCTCTTTCTACAAAGGAGGGTTCAGCGTCGAGGACCTCGCCAAAGATGCCGGCCGCTCCTCCGAAGAAATCCTGACCATCTTGGCCAAAGCCGCCAAGGCGGCGGAGACCAAGTCCGCTCCTGCCAAGGCCAACCGCCAAAACATCACGGAGAAAGAAAAGGATGCCATTCTCCAGATGCTGCTCAACGGAGAAACGGCCACTCAAATCTCCACCAAAACCGGCGTGTCGGTATGGGGTATCTACAGGCTGAAAAAGAAACTCAAGGACATGCAGGACAGCGACCAGACCGCCAATACCGCGGAGCCGGTAGCCGAAACCAATCCGGAGCCTGCCGCCGCTGCGGCGGCTCCCGAGCCCGAGCCGCAGTCGTGGACGGAGGACGACATCCGCGCCATGTACGAACTCCGCAAAATGGGAAGCAGTATCCAGGATATCGCGGCCGTCACGAAGATGTCCGAGGAAACACTGCGCCTGATGATGCCCGAACAGAAGCTGCCTACTGTATCCGTGCTGCCCGTGCGCCCGTCTCTCGACGCCTTCCATCCGAACGAGATGCTACAGTATCTGTACGACCTCGGCTACCGCATCGAAAACGGAGAGCTGGTCATCATCAAGAAAGTCACCGTCAACATCTCCGACATTCTTGAAAACCGATAGCCGGCAGAGCTCCAGAAGAAAGCCCCTCCATCCCGCGATGCGAGGGGCTTTCTTCATGGGGCCCCGCCAACCAGGAACAAAAAAACCATATAGCCATGCCGAAATACGGAGTGTACATTTACTACCACGGCTGCTTCGGCGTTGAGGTCAACGCCCGCAACGAAGAAGAGGCCCTTGAAAAAGCCCGTAAGAAAGCCGAAAAAATGGATCCGAAAGAATTCCTCGAAAACGTCTCACCCCTCGAAGATGGCCACGATGTGTCCGAAATCGAGGAAACAAAAGCTGCTTGACGGCATGAAACCGCAAAGACTCCATTACATCGACCTGTTCTGCGGCGCCGGCGGCACCACCACCGGCGTCGAGGAGGCGCACATCGGCGACGTGAAATGCGCCGACGTCATCGCCTGTGTCAACCACGACCCTCACGCCATCGCCTCGCATCTGGCGAACCATCCCAAGGCGCACCACTATACCGAAGACATCCGCACCCTCGACCTCGGGCCGCTCCGCGACCTCGTGGCCGCCACGCGGCGCGAGCATCCCGGAGACCTCGTCGTCCTGTGGGCCAGCATCGAATGCACGAACTTCAGCAAGGCCAAGGGAGGTCTGCCACGCGATGCCGACAGCCGCACGCTGGCGGAACACCTGCTGCGCTACATCGACGTCCTCGACCCGGACTACGTCCAGGTGGAGAACGTCGAGGAATTCATGAGCTGGGGTGAACTCGACGCCAACGGCAAACCCGTGTCGCGTCTCCGCGGCCGCGACTACGTCAAATGGGTGAACAGCATCAAACGCCGAGGCTATGACTTCGACTGGCGCATCCTCAACGCCGCGAACTACGGCGCCTATACCTCTCGCAAGCGCTACTTCGGCATCTTCGCCCGCAAAGGTCTGCCCATCGCCTTTCCCGAAGCCACCTACGCCAAAGACGGCGTACGGGGAGGGGAGGACTCGCTGTTCCCTTCCGGCCGTAAGCCCTGGCGCGCCGTGCGCGAGGTCCTCGACCTCGACGACGCCGGGATATCCATCTTCAGAGAAAAACCCCTGTCGGAAAACACCCTCAAACGCATCTACGCCGGCCTCATCAAGTTTGTCGCAGGCGGCAAGGAATCTTTCACCGCACGCTTCCTCTCCACCTGGTACGGCAACGGCGGCAACACCTGCCTCGACAAACCCGCGCCTACGGTCACGACGAAAGACCGCATCGGCTACATCGCTATGCAGTTCCTCGACCAACAGTACGGCACGGGGCGCCCCGCTGCCGTCGAACGCCCCGCGGGGGCGCTCACGACGAACCCCAAGCTGAAGCTCGTCACCGTGAAACCCTGGATCATGGACACCGGATTCTCGAATGTGGGCAGCTCCATCGACGAACCGTCGCGGACCATCACGGCGAACCATAAATGGCACTACCTTGTGAACCCGCAGTTCCAGTCCCAGGGGGCCTCGATAGAGAAGCCCTGCTTCACGCTCATCGCCCGGATGGACAAGCGTCCCCCGTGCATCGTCACGGCGGAAAAAGGACCCGTAATTGCCGTCTATGACGGTGACAGCCCGATGACCGTCAAGATAAAGGAGTTCATGGCGATGTACGGCATCGGCGACATCATCATGCGCATGCTCAAGATCAACGAGCTGAAAAAGATCATGGGCTTTCCCGAGGATTACATCCTCGTCGGCACGCAGACCGAACAGAAGAAATATATTGGCAATGCCGTCGAAGTCAACATGAGCCGCTGTCTCTGCGAGGCGCTCTACCAGAAGCTGACGGCATAAATGGACAAACGAATGAAACCATCAAAGAAAAAACTCTACACCGTCGAAGTTCACCGCGTCGAAAAATATTCCGCGCGGGTCCTCGTCGCCGCCAACAGCGCCGATGAGGCACAGACCATCGTCGAAAAGGAAATCGTCTGCGGCGATTATCTCTACGGTATGATAACCGATTCCTTCGACGACGCCACCACATCGTTTGGGAACATCAATCCGGTGTCTCCCGATAACATCGGATCCGAAAAAAGCAGATGCATCTGCAGCGAATCCGTCGAATACGAGATGCTGGAACCCGGTTTCCGCATCGTGAACATCAACACCGGCCGGACAGCGGAAGACATCTACCGTTCGGAGCCGCTTGAGGCCATCGCCGCCTTCCGCTCATATGTCTTCGACAAGGCCGGCAGCGGATATCTCGGCCGATATCCCACCGACAACACCTTTAACGACGCCGTCGAAGAAGGGTTCTCCGACGACGGGATGACGTGGCACAGCCGCAACGGACTGGCATACCGCCTCGAAAAGGCCGCATAGCGTGATACCGATACCGTATCCCGCCCCTGCGTGGGAACGTCCTTCTCCGAATGCAAGGACGGTTCCCCACGCGACGGGGCCGGGAAACATTCATTATGAACAAGCACAACGACTACAAGGAACTGCTGAAACAGGCAAACGAAGAACTGGAGAAACACGGCTACGCCCTGGCGCTCACCGAGCCCGAAGAAGGCTGTTACAGCCTCGAAATCCACAAAGACGGCAAGACCGTTGAGGTCTATGCCGAAAACTACTACGAGAACGAGCTCTCCGACCTCGTCACCGATGCCTGGCATCACGTAAACGAAAAACTCAACAAATAATGGAAGCACTGACTTTCTTCAACAAGAAGCTCGACGCCGGCGACAAGGTTCGCCTGACACTCGAGACGGGCAAGGTCCTCGAAGGATACTTCGGCGGCTACAAATGTTTCGACGGCGTCACCGCCTACCTCGAATACCACGTCTATCCCGTGTTCTACCGTCCCGGTAAAAAGGGACAGTATGTCAAACGCTCCCTCTTCGGGACGAATCGCTCCACCTTCGTCGGTTTCAGCGAAATCAAGGACGTCGAAAAAATCAAGGAAGATGTCCAGTACCGGCACATCGGCTACTACAACAATCCCGAAGACTGCTATAACCTCGCCATGCGCGGCCATAAGGTAGCGCTGCAGGCCTGGAAACGCGGCGAAGGTGAGTTCGTCAACGTCGATAACGAGGAACCGTTCGACGACATCGAAAACGATGACGAAACCCGTATCCTCGAAAACGGCAGATACGCCGTCCGCATCTCCGATTGCATTGCCGACAGCAACGGCGACGACTACTCCGGCTATATCGACATCTTCGAGCGTGTCGACAATGCCGCATAATCCGGAACCCGAATGCCGATAACGATGAATGCCTATCCGAAAGCCATCGGTTTCAACGGTCCCCGTGACCTCGGCAGCTCCACGCCGGGATATCGCGATGTCTGCCGCAAGGTCATGGACGGCATGAAGATGACGATGCTGCATGAAAACATCCTTCAGGTGGAATACCCCGCCGAACTGGTACGGCAAATCCGCACCGTCAACGTCGACGACCGCATCTTCCGCCTGGACATCGTCCCCTCAGGTCACGATACCCGCCTCTGCCTTTTTCCAACCGTGCCCTGGAATACGGAAACTTTCTTCCGGAACGGCCGTTTCCTGAAAGGCCGCAGGGAAGAGACGGAGGGGAAACTCATCCTCGTCTATCCGGAATTGTAACACAATCCACGCCTACTTCGTCCCGGGGGTGGATCACCAGGCTACTGGTATCCGAGAACACATATCCTGAAGTATGGTTTCAATCTTGCGTTTAAGCATATTACACTTTTTCAAGCGACTTTTCATCGCACAGCTACACTTTTTCAAACGACTTTTCAAAAAAGATATATTGACACAAAGATAGATTATATGACAAATAACGTCAATCACAACCCCGCCGAACCATTTCTCAGCAGATTTGCCATCCGGAAAGCTGGCGAGATTTTCATCGCCGTCTCCTATCGCAGCGTAACAATCGAAGATAATACGCCGCATCCCGTGTGCGCCGCCATATTCGGTTTATCTGAGGCATGCAGCGGCGCCCTTCGCAGCGACTTCCCGGATGAGCACGGCGAGTATCCCGATGACGACACGCCGGTCGACAACCTTCAGCTTCTGCTCATTCCCCGGCCTTGCAACTTGCCTCAGAGTTCCATGGATAGCATCCGTTACTATCTTTCCGATCCTGCTGACAACGAGGCCGACGAAAACGCCTCTATGGCAGAAATCTCCGCCATACAGGCATTCACGGACCCAGACCTCAAATGCCGTTGCTGTATAGCGGACATCCCGGCAGTCGCCGTCAGTGCCGACGACGACGGAAACGCATTCCTTGACGACACCGGGAATAAGATTCTCTGGGACTACAAGGCTCTCAACAGCCTTGCTGAAAAATCCTCTGCCCTGTTGGACGACCTCCACAACGGAAAAATGTCCCTGCCGAAAGAAATTGCGGAAATCGAAAAAGTCTTCTGCATCCGCTACGGCTATATCGTCGTCACCGATCAGACGGATGACTGCAACGGTACCGAAATAGAGCTGTCGCATATATTCCTTTCACGGCAGGCAGCCATGCGCTATCTCCGTAAAGAATGCGAACGTGTCAAAAAGGAATATGGAGGAGAAATCGAAAACGGATGGGAAATCGAGGAGACCGACACCTCCCTTCAGATATATTTCAAGGGATGCTTCCTGTCCAACCATATTTGCGTGTACCTCAAAAACATCGCTATCGACGAAAGCAACTGCGACGACTGACGCCTTGCTCCGGCAGGCGACCCCTTGACATGAGGGCCGCCTGCGGAAGGCAGCGGCGTAAATAACGATAAAAACACAACAAACATGTTCTATACCGCATACATCAGCAGGCATCTTCACGGAAACAAGGTCCACGAAGACTGCCTTGGCCACTACAGGTCATACGACGAAGCCTACGACGCGGTCAACAAATGGCGCAAAGGCATCCTCGACGGGGATCCTGCCGCACGCGTGCTCCGCGAAAAGACCACCCCGTTCGTCCATCACCGCCACAAGGGCGTCTACGGCATCATCCTCGGAACGGGAGATGGCAACGGCATCGAAGCCACCATCGTCGAAAACCATTTCGAGAACGAAGACGCGAAGCCGTTCAAGGTCTGCATGGTCTTCGGGGAAGACGCCGTAAACGCCTTCGAGGAAGCATCCCCGAAACGCAAGGAGACCGTCAGGAAAGCCGTCAACCTTGTCAACAATGCCGGCGGTGACCTCGTCATCCGCTCGTTCGCCACGGAGGCCGAGCGCAAGGCCTACCTCGACGGCATCTATGACGGCGACGGCTGGCAAGCCTATTATCGGGTGTCCGCCGACGAGCTTGATTTCCGGAATGTCCCTGACCGTCATAACGACTGACAGCGATGAAAGCCGTTCCCGTACGTTCCGCAAACACCCTCCGCGAGCTCATCAGGAGCCGCGGAAATTACGTCGCCATCGTCCGCGACAGAGACGGCCGCCTTACGGCCTTCTTCCATGGATACCGGGAAGATGTCGTCAAGGCCGAATCCTACGACATCCTGCGTGTCTCCGTCCGTAAGCTCGCCGGAATCGCCTTGCCGTCCTACGGGGACATGCCGAAGGTCACTTCCTGCGGCAACACGTTCTCCTATGTCGAAATAACCGAATAACATGCCCGACATCAGCAAACTCATCGAGAAGGTCAAAAAAAAGGTCAAGAAAGGCGACGTCATCTGCTACCGCAGCTACCTTGGCAAGATAAAAAAAGTCACCGATGATGGCGTCATCATTCGCGGCCCTTATAACGAGGAGGGTCTCGACTGGGAAGACGTCATCACCTATAACAAAGCCCTCGTATCCGCATGAAACAAAGCTTTCTTTTACAGAAACAAATCGACCTCGTCCGGAAGGAGGTCGTCGAATCCATCCTCCGCCTGATGCACCAGACCGGTATCCGGCACATCGACTGCGACCTCATCGCCGACGGCGACGAGAACAGGCTGGGTACGGACATCCGTTGCGAACTCATCAGCCCCTACAGCGGCGAGAGCAAAATCACCCTTCGCTCCATCACCCTTGTCGAGAACTCCCTCTCCTTCGAGATGGAGACCTGCGACAACTACATGGCCCTCGGCACCTACCGTACCGATGAAATCGAGACGGAAAGCGGCCTGCTGCCGATTCTCCGTTACCTTGAGAATCTCGCCGAATCCGCCTTCGTCGTCGTCGAGGATGGTGAAGCCGTCCCTGCCGACAGCGTCGAATGCGAACCCGCACAAACCATCGACAGCACAAAACCGGCCATGGCCGACATCGCATTCCATGACGACAACGGCTCCCGGTGCGTCCGCGTGACGCTCACCAACGGCCACGTCATCGAAATCGGCGGCATCGACGCCTGCGGACAGAAGACGTTCGCACAGTCCGGCGGCACCATGTCGGAGATGTATCTTACTCTCCCCATCGCCCGCTGCTGCACTGCATGGCTCCACGGCGCCAAAAAGCGGCCGAACCTGCCGGGCCATATCCGCAAGAAATAGATATCAACGCTACTGCGTGACAGTAGTTGTGTTTTTCATCTTTCATGATTTGTTTTTTTTGGCGGGAGACGGCCGTGAGGCCCTCTCCCTCTTTTCGTGCAGGCTCCGCGCCCGCGGAGGGTGCGCCAATCCAACAGGGGCGCACGCCTCCGGGGCCTGGAGCCCCGACGATACCTTCGACACATACATACCATGGATAACAAGACATTCCTGGGCAGCGTCGCCGAACGCTACGCCGCCCGCGACAACAGCAACATCCTGTTCGTCTTCCCGAACAGGCGAAGCAGTCTCTTCTTCGGCCGCGCGATGGAACGCGCCGGCGCTGCGCAGAAGCCTGCCTGCATCACCATCGACAGACTCATCGAGACCATCGCCGGGCTGAAGCCCGTAGGACGCATCGAAGCCCTCGCCACCCTGCACCGCTGCTGGCAGGCCGTCGCACCTCAGGACGAACGCCTCTCCTTCGATGCGTTCCTCGCATGGGGTGACACGCTCCTGTCGGATCTCGAAGACGCGGAGCGCAGCTGCGTGGACTTCTCTGCGCTTCCCGGCAATCTCGAAACATATCTTCAGGATCGGGACAACCCGCTCCTTCAGAGCATCGACAGCGCCGCCGAGGGCGGCGTCCGTGAAAACCTCCTCAGGCTCTGGCCCCTCCTGGCGCCCGTCCAGAAGATGTTCCGCGACACCCTCGCTGAAGGCGGCAGCGCAACCGCGGGGATGATGCAGCGGCGGGCCGCCGAAGAAGCCGCGCAGCGCAGCTCCTTCGTTCCGCTCTGCAGCAAAGACCTTGTCTTCGTCGGCCTCGGCAGCCTCAGCGCCTGTGAGAAGCGCGTCCTCGACCGCCTCCGTGACGAGGGCCACGCCGAGTTCCTCTGGGACTTCGACGGCGAAGCCGTCACCGCCCCCGGAAGCCGCCATGCGGCGCTCATCGGAGATACCGTGCGGCGCTATCCCTCGCGGGAGCCGCTGCCGGTCGTGGTGGCGGGTCTCCGCAACCAGGACTGGAACGTCGTCCACGTGCCATCCGCCACAGGGCAGGCCCGCGTGGCCGGCGGCGTGATCGCGGAGCTGCTCGCGGCGGATCCCGACGCCGCGGAGGAGACGGCCGTGGTGCTCGCCGACGGCACGCTTCTGCTGCCAACGCTGGCGGCGGTGCCCGAAGAGGTCGACAAGATCAACGTGACTATGGGCTATCCGCTCGCCTCGGGGGCCGCGTCGACGCTGACGGACCTCCTCGAGACGCTTCAGAAACGGGCGAAGGACGAGGACGGCCGCACGACGTTCCACCACGAGGCCGTGCTGGCCCTGCTCGCCAGCCCGTACGTACGCGCCGCCTGCGGCGAAGCCGCGGCCGCGGCCGCCGCCGCAGCCGCCGTCCG
>JAEEGL011707426.1_pt1 | contig 36291 bp, 25 predicted proteins | sample 9134231 | NCBI WGS metagenome assembly JAEEGL01 (sample SAMN16246548, study PRJNA631951) | gut metagenome | biome: gut microbiome; feature: rumen; material: fiber-attached | host: Bos | place: Iran: Karaj | collected 2018-10
AACGGCCGTACAGGTGAGTTCGGGTTCGGCAGGATCGTCGGCGGGAGCTGTTCCGCCAGGAATCACGTTATAGACAATGTTTTGCTTCATGTTGTAGCCCTCGGCGCTCGACGAGCCACCGATGCCGCTCTCGTGCGGATTGAGCACAGCCAGCTGGAAGTAGCCGTTGCCCATGCCACTCCAACCCCAGTTGATGTGGTAGTAGTTGCCATACTCATAGCCGTCGCAGATGAACGAGTGGCCACCACCGCTGCCGGCAGTGCCGTTATAGATCATGGGGCGACCTGCGGCGAGTTCGTCATAGACCATGCCTTCCCACACATCCTGGGTGTAGTCGTTGCGGTAAGCAAGCTTCGAGCCATAGCCAAAGAGGGCAAAGCCCTTGGGAATGTCGTCGGTATAGGCACCGGTTGCCGATAAGCCATACTGCGACTTCACGGCGCAGCCCACATAGTACATGAGGTGAGCCACAGCGGTGGTGTAGACCTCGTCTTCGGCACCCGTGTAGCTGTCTTTCATGTGAGCCCAGTCGAAGGTGGTGATGGGCAGTTCTTCCATCTGCACGGTGCTGTAGTTGTAGTTACCGTCGCTGTAGGTGAAAGTGTAAGCCGGGATCACCTGAGTGGTCTGAGCGGGATATTCATGGAATTTCATGAGCTGCGACATGGCAGTGGCCACACAGCCTGTGTAGGCAAGTTCGTAACCGTCGTTTTCGTCGTCCGAGTTCATGAATTGGGGGCACTCGTTCCAGTAGGGAATAGCCTGGTCCCACTTGGTTGAAATCATGGGTGCAATTGAGTTGCGGGTATCGACAGTGGCTCTGAGTTTGGGAGCAGCGAGCAGCCTTTTGGCCTCGCTGTCGCTCATGGTGTCGAGGGCCTTGATTTGCTCCTCATAGCCCTTGAGCCACGACTGCATGTTGGCAGGAACATTGTTGGGGTCGAACGCGCCCTCATCGCTGAAGCCCAGGATGGGGTTGGTGCGGTCGTCACCCGACACAATCACGAAGCCGCCATTGTTGCCCACATTGAAGATGTAGTAGCAGGCATTATCGATCGAAGCCGACTGCACGCGCGGAGCCGATGCCATGAAGCGCAGCGACTTGGGAGCGCCCTGCTTTTGCTGAATGAAGGCAAGCGCTTCACTCTTTGCTTGGGCTTGCGTTACATGAGCCGCCGATGCAACGAGCGACACTTGCAAAACGAAGGCCAGCAAGAAAATCAGTTTTTTAGTCATAGTGAAAAATAATAAAAAAGTGTGTTTAATTAGGTTTTGTTAAACAATAATTGTGTATTAAGAGCACAAAAATAATGTTTTTATGCATTATACACAAATGCAGGGTGTTGTTTTTCAACAGATTTAACTAAAAACACAGCAAAAAAGAGACTATCTCGAGCGAAGTAGTCTCTTTATGATTTTCACGCACTTTTACAGCGGGGTAAGAATGTAACAAAGAAATGATGCTGTAAATGTGTGTATTAAAAAAGGATCCGCATCCACCCTTTAGGGGGGGTAAGGGGGCCTATTAGTTGTTCATGATGATGTCGATGAGGGCAGTGATGTCGCGCACGTCAATGTCGGTGTCACCGTTAACATCGGCACGAGGATTGTCGGTAACCGAGTTCATGATCACATCGATAAGAGCAGTGATGTCGCGCACGTCAACTTCGCCGTCGTTGTTCACGTCGCCTTGGAGAGCGGGAGCAGCAGTCTTGCGATAGCAGAAGGTGGCCTTGGGCAAGAAATTGCCGGCTCCAGTATTGGTGCCGTTATTGAACCAAGCTGTGAGGTTGTCTTGGTTTTCACCATAGAATGCAGTTGTAACCCAACCGCTGTTCTCAGTAAACATGGTTTCGATGGCCAGATTCTTGCCGTTGTACTTGAACGGAGTGTTGAATTCGATTTCCAGCACTTTGTCGCCAGCGTTGAACGATACGGTTGCCACTTCGGTGAGGTCGGTGATGATGTCATCGGGCAGACCGTAGGTTGCTTCGCGGGTGTAGTATTCCTGATCGGTTTCGAGCAGGTAAACCTTCATGTTGTTGATGGCCTTGCCTAAACCATTGCCAGTGACATAGAATGAAACACCCAGAATGTCGCCATCGGCCATTTCCTCGAGCTTGGTGGCAGGATAAAGCATCTGCGACTTGGCGCCTGGAGTGTCAGAGTACATTTGGTAGAGAGGATAATAGTTGCTGGTGGCAGTGCTATCGCAAACGGTCATGTCAACGCCTTCGGGCTTAGCATAGCCGGTGAGAGCCACATCAAATGTGCCGGCATCGCCGCAGTTGATGGTGAGTGTGCCATCGAATGCGCCTTCGGCAGTGGGAGCAAAGGTAACGGGAATTTCGAGAACTTCGCCAGCAGCGAGTTCAGCAGGTGTCAGGTCAACCGAGAAGGGATCTGCAACGGTGAACGAGGGAGTGAAAGCGCTCAGGCCACTGTTAGTGAGTTTCACAATTTGTGTAGTAGTTTCACCCATGCGAATTCGTCCAAAGTCGATGGAGTTCTTGTCGATGCGTGCACTATACTCGGCAGGCATGCCATAGTCGAAGTTAGTCTTGGGAATGAACGAATAGGCCGAACCTCTGGTCATCACATTTTTCACGCTACCGTTAGATATGCCGTAGAAGTAGGTGTAGCCCCAGTCGCCGCCTTCCACCACATAGGCCTCGAGCACGAGGTTGCCACCAGCATAGTTGTAGGGAGTAGTGAAGGTGAAGGTGATTTCAGTGAGTTCAGTTCCGCCCACTACGGGAGCAGTGAGCACTTCTTGCAGGTCGGGAACGAGGTCGGCAACTGTTGAAAAAGAAGTTTGCTCAGTCTCACCCATCGAAAGGCGCAGATTGCCGCCGTTGAACTTCACGCCGTCACTGTTCACATAAAAGGTGACGGCATTGATGTTCTTGCCCACCATGTCGGTCAGCAACTCGGCAGGATAAATGGTCTGCGTGATTGTGCCTTGGGTGTCGAAGAATGTGCTGTGGATGGGAGCAAAGGCATTAGTGGTAGTGCCGTCGCCCACGAGCAGTGCCTCGGCATTAGCGCCCAGTGCCATGCTGGCGATAGCCAACAATGACAAGATTTTTTTGTAACTTTTCTTCATGAGTTGAAAATGGTTGTTAGGTTAATAAAAATGGATTAATTGTGTGTATTTCTAATGTTGAAATAGTTTTTAGTTTATTGTTGTTTTCATGCATAAAAAGGCAGTGAGTGCTGTGATGGTGCTGTGTGTCATGGCATGGTCAACTACCCGTTCATGGCATTTGAGTGCAAATTTAATGCTTTTTTTGTAACTACCAAAATTTAAAGGAAATAACCAATGGTTGAGGGTTTAGAGTTTAGGGTTTATGGGAGGGGCGAGGGCGGTTTTTCTAGCCTTTCTAGTCAGGCTAGTTGCTATAGATATTCTAGTTGCTCTAGTTGCTCTAGAGAATCTAGATGATTTAGAAAACCAGGTGTTGGGTGGCCAGTAAAAAACAGAAAGGGGTGGCCGTTGTGGTCACCCCTCACTGTGTATAAAAAGAGTTTACAGCTTATAGCTTATTTCAGAACTTTGCTGGTCGAGATTGAACCATCGGTGTAGCGGGTCACAACAATGTTCACGCCATTGAACGGACGGTCGCTTTCCATACCAGCCAGGTTGTAGTACTTCACGCCAGCCACTTGCTTCTCACCCTTGACATCGGTGACACCAGTGATGATTTTGTCGGTGACAGTCACTTTAACCTTCGACTCAGCAATGTAGTATTTGCCGTCGGCACTGGTCAATTCGCGGGTTGCTTTCTTTGTGAAGTAAGTGCGCACGATGAAGTCCACATCAAATGATTCGCCTGTGCCCAGTTTCTTGGCACCGAACTGAACTGTAGCATCGGTAGATCCAGGATACCCTGGGATGTCGCTAACACCAACAATCACATCCTCGTTCTTGTTGGGTTCGTCAAGCGTCTGGTACAGATAGTCATCATCGATGCGTCCAGAGTAATCATTGACTACCTCACCGAGCCACTTGGTGTCGGCCAGACGCCAAGCACGCACCTTGTAGATTTCATAACCATCGGGAATGTTCACCTCGAGGGTCAGCGGGATGAAATAGTAACAGCAAGTTGCTGTATCTGTACCGTTCACGAGATTTGTTTCAGTTGCAAAGTACTTGGGCTTGAATGTGTAATTGCTACCTACAACAGAGCCCGGTGTGATTGTAACCTTACCGCTTGCAAGGTTCTGGAGCGAAGCACCATAGGTGTTATAGTCCTCACGATCATTGCCGTCTTCCTCGACAGCAGCAGCGGGAGCAAACACCTCGACTACTGGAGCGTAGGTGTAAACATCAGCCTTGTCGTGGATGAAGTTATCAACGAACTTAGCCCAAGCAGTAGTGGCGCCATTGGTAAAGTTCACCTGACTGGTATAGTCTTGGTTCATAGCCACAGTGTAGAACTCACCCTGGTTACCAGCTTGACCATTAGGAGACACATCTTGTTCATTATCGGCAGAACCGGTAATAATTGCATAGGGTTTCTCGGCAGTGCCATAGGTTGAATCCCAACGATAAGCATAGTAACCGAGAATTTCACTCTTACTACTTTGCTTCACATAGATGTCAAAGTCGCTGGCAATGGGCAGAGCGTGATCAATATCAGTGTCAATTTGTTCTCTGTTGTAGACGCTTGATCTCATTGAGGTCTTGTGCGTAGGTATAACAATGCTGTTACTACGAGCATTGTTGCTGGTTTCACCATCTCCTACATCAAAGGGTTGTGCAGTGACAAGCGACACATAGTAGCCATAGCTATTGGGGTGCTGATTACCCGCAACACTTACCGAGAAGTTATCATAAATCCTGAAGTCGGTGAAGGTGATGAAATCATCATTGTTGTTGTAGGTGAATGTAGCTGTAGTGGGGCATGCCTTATAACCATAGATATAGCTAGTGCCATCCCAGTATCCTTCAAGTTCAGTATTGGGAGCGATAGTCATTGTACCAACACCATTGCTCATTGAGGTTACGGTTGCGGTTGCAAAGAGTTGTTGAGCGGCAGGAACATATTCCTCAATCAGTTCGGGAGCAATGCTCGAAATATTGGGGATGCGCCAGAACTTGAACTCGCTACCCACCTGCACATAGGCAGTCTTGATGTTGGTGCCAATGTTGTTGCTGATGATGAAGCGGTTGCTGTAGTAGTTGCTTGCGGTCTGCGGGTCGAATCGGCTGTAGTAGTAATCCTTGTTGAGGCTCATGCGCAGTTGCTCGGCCTTGTCCAGACCGGGAATGATGAAGCTCTCTTCGTTCGACATTTGCAGGGTGAGGAATTGCTCTTTATCCTGACCGCGCACCACATAGGTCACTTCCTGACCTACCTGCTGCATGGGAACATTGTCGTAGTACTCAAATGTGTTGGGGTCGAGATTATCGGCAACAGCAACATAGCTCTTGCTGCCGTCTTCGTTAGTAACAACACGATAGAGAGTGTACTGTCCGTCCTCACCGGGGAGGAAGTCGAGCAGGTTAGAGGTCCAAGTGAGGTGCAGGCGATAGGTGTCCTGACCGTCGATTTGTTCACCATCGATGGGGTATTGCTTGATAACAAACAGACCAAGCTTGGGATCATTCTCACGATAGTAGTTCACATAATGGTCAATATCGCTATTATCACGCTTATTGTAACCTGTAGCCAAAGAGTTGTCGCTCCACTGTGTCATGCGACGCTCGGGGATGAAGAGCATCATGTCGCGCACGTCCTGGCAGTCGTCGCTAATGCTTTCTACGCCATAGAGGTTGAACTCATGGTGGCCATCGATGGTAGGCACGCTCACGCAGTCATGGAGCACACCATAAGATTCCATGTTGACGAGTTTCTGATAAATGTCGGTCTCGGCAGTTGAACTAGCAGATGCCACGTTGGGGCTAAACTGCTCAAACATCTGGTAGAAGGGTCCCATGTTAACATCGGTACTGGTCATGACCTGATAAGAATTGCCGTTGCCGTCGGGCATTTTCACATTGTCGCTATAATAAGTGCGCAGGCGACCCTTGCCGAGCAAGAAGAAGCGGTTCATCTTGTCGCAGTCAATCTTGAACAGGGTGCCACCGGTTTCGCCGGCACCAATGTTCTTAGAACTGGTGAGCACACGAACCGATTTGAACATCACGTCAAATTTATTGACAAGGTCGGTGTAGCTGCTGGTCGACTGATAGTCTGAACTACCAGAGATTGTAGTTGAGAGACCATATTTTTGAGCCTTGGCTTCGGCAACAGCCTGATCGTTCATCTCGACGAGAAGCACGGTCAAACCTTCCTCGTTGGGCAGATAGTCGGTTGGGTTCAGATAGTAGCTTGAACCTTGTTTATAAAGATCGTTTACTTTAGGAATACCCCATCCATAACTGTCGCTGTAATCATAGTTGCTCACGGTGCCAATAGCAGGATATGAAACCAGGTCAGTTTCTTTTTCGCCAGCGGCGGTGTAGCCACGATACTTGTTGCCGGGAACATTAGGATTGGTGTAAACTGCTTTCATCAGAGCCACCATTTGCTCGGCACTTGTAGCCACCTCGGTCATCGGGGTGTTGGGGTGCTCGTCGCCATTGGCATCGGTCCATGTGTAGGTGATAGCGGCAAAGTCATCTTCGCCCATGGTGGGTTGGTTCACATGACCGGTACCGGTGAGGGTGAATGTGTAGTCAACATTGTTGACGGTAACAGTGAATGTGCCGCTATAGTCGATGCCCTCGGTAGGAGCAAAGCGAATAGGGATTTGAACTGTTGAGCTTGCGGGAATTTCAGTGTCGGTGTAGCTGCAGCTGAAAGGAGCTTCAGGTGTGCTTACCGAAACAGGCACAGCAACAGAGTGCTTGTTGTCGACAGTCACATAGAGGGTCTTGCTACCGGTGGTGCTCACTTCGCCAAATGCGAGAGTGCCATCGGCGGGCTCAACAATAACACCAGCCACCTTTTCATAAGTGAAGGTTGCCTGAGGCAAGAATGAAGTACTGTAGCCACTACCGGTTGAAGCAGAATAACTTGTTGCTAAAGTAGTGATGTTGCCCAAGCCTAATTGGCTTGTAGATTTACCGTAAAATTTACTACGGTCATTTGTACCTGTTGTAGTAACCTTAGTTTGAATTACAAGATTTCCACCATTATATACATAAGGTGTAGTAAATTCAAATGTTAAATAATAACTGTTGTCAAAAGCATTGCCAATGGGTGAAACGGTAGCGACTGCTTTGAGTGTGCTCTCGGCAACGCTACTGCTCAAGTCACTATTAACAGTTTCACCAATCTTCACTTCAACAGCACCTCCACTGAAATAAGGCGCACCGTTATGGCGGAAGGTAACCTTGGTGATTTGTTTGCCGTTCAAGTCGGAAAGAAGCGATGCGGGGTAGAGCATTTGCACCCAACCGGTTTTATTGTAATTAGCACCATAGATTGGAGCGATACTCGACAGGTTTGCTGCAGAAGTGCTCGTACTCTCAGCTACGGTGAGTTCGCCGCCTTCGGGAGCCTCGGTAGCGGTACCGTTCAGGGTAACATTGGTTGCCTGGCCGTTGATGGTGACGGTGAGGGTTGCATTGTGGTTGCCCGCAGTTGCGGGAGCATAGGTAACGGTGAACTGTTTGCTTGCGCCAACAGCAATCTCGGTAGCAGCCTCGATGCTAAATGGAGCCGTGAGCGTGCTGAATGTGGGAGTAAAGGCGGTGTTGCCAGTATTCTCAACAGTGATAGTGCCAGTGGTAGTAGTGCCCTCTTGGCTAGTCAAATTCAATGTTGTGGGAGTAACTGTGCCGCTGATGACAGGATCAACCACGTTGGCGGTGACAGGCACGGTCACAGTCTCGGCGTCAGTGCTGGTGAGCGTGATGTTGCCGTTGAAAGTGCCGGCTTCCTGTGCGGTGCAGGTCACGGTTACGGTAGCGCTTGCAGCGCCGTTGGTAGCGGCGATGGTGGTGGGGCTCACGGTGAAGCCTTCGCTTGCAGTCACTGTGATGTCGCCATTGAGGTTAGTACCTGTAACGGTGAAGGTGGCAGAACCTGTAATGTTGGTCTGTGTGTTGATGGTTACAGTAGCGGGGTTCACCGTGATAGTGGGAGCGGGAGCTGCAACAGCAGTACCGGCCAGGGTCACAGTCTTGTCGCCCACAGTGAGTGTGGCGCTGTTGTTGCCCACAGCGGTGGGAGCGTAGGTAACTGTGATGGTCTCGGTAGCACCGGCGGCCACAGTAGCGGGAGAGAAAGTGAACACGTTGTCACCTGTCATGGTGATGTTCACAGCCTCGTCGGTAGTGTTGGTCACGGTGAAGGTCTTCTGGTAAGAGCCACCTGCGTAAGTGTCGCTTTCGTTGAAGTTGAGCGAAGCGGGATTAACACTCACCGAGCCAGCGGCGACCTCGTAGGCGAATTTTACCTGCGGGAGGAATTGACGCACAGTGGCAGAATAAGTGCCATTTGAGTTTATGGAACTACCATAGCTGTTAAACGAAGTATTTGTTGACTGGTTTTCGCCCTTGAATGGCGTTTGGTAACTGCCATAAGAACCAACTTCAGTTACCTCAAAATCTATAACAAGGTTTCCACCTGTATATTCAAATCCTTCATCAAAAACAATATTCAGTACAGTATCACCCGCAACTGCCACTTTATTAGTGGCAACAGTTGTAAGACCTGTAATTCTCACAGGTGTTGACTCAAATTCGGCTTGATTTGTCATGCCAAGAGCAACATCATATTTACCACCAGAAAAATATTCATGAGAAGTGTAGAATGTTAAGCTCTTAATATTCTTGCCAACTAAATTTGTTAATATTTCAGCTGGATAAATCATCTGATTAATCTGCTTATTGTCGTAATAATAGCCATAAATTGGCAAGAAATTACTGGTTGTGGTGTTCTCGTCACACACGGTTTCCTCCAAAACAGCTGCGCCAGTCAAATCTACAGTAAATGTACCTGCGTTACCACAGTTAATAGTGAGTGTCCCAGTGAACTCACCAGCAGCAGTTGGGCTGAATGTCACAGGAATGTCTACACTTGTCTTGGATGAAAGCTCAGCTGAAGTGTAAGTTGTACTGAAACCTGTGCCGTTTATAGTTACACTTGGAGTGAATGCATTGGCACCAGAGTTACGTAAAGTCACATTGAGCGTGGAAGGCTGACCTAACTTAATTTGTCCAAATGCAAGTGATTCAGGTGTCACTTTAGCAGCATAGTCAACTAATTCGCCGGCATCATAGGTGATTTTGGCCTTTGGCATGAAAGAGCTCTGACCATTGTAACTGTTACCGCTATAATAGTAATTTGTAACACTGTTACCGGTTACACCATACCATTTGAAACCATATGAGCAGTAGCCAGTACCACTGTTGCGATACATGTCAATGATAAGATTGTTGCCATTGTAGGTGTAAGGTTCAGAAAAAGTAATAGTAACTTCTGTGCTTCCCGTTGGTAAAGAACCAGTGTACACCACATTCATGTTGTCTCTATTTGTAGTGGCAGATGAGGAAGTTACTGTTGTCTCAGTAGTTTCACCAACACGAACAGTGATGTTGTTTGATGCAGTAAAATTGCTGTTGGCATAAAAAGTGATTGCAGTTATCTCATCACCACTTGATAAGCCTAACGTAGTTGCTGGATAAATAATTTGACCAAAACAGCCAGTCATGTCAAGATAGTAACCACCAATAGGTAAGAATTCACTTGACTCTGTATCATCACAAATGGTTACGTCATCCGCTTGCACTGGTGGCGCTGCGAACGCCATGAGCAGCAAGCCCATCAAAAGTTTTAGATAAAATTTTTTATAAAACATGTTTTAAAAAGTTAATTAATAAATGGTTTTAAAAATGTGTGTTTCAATAAAATACATGTTTTGCGCCGAGCCTAAAGGGCCCAGTGCGATGGTTGTGATTTATGTCGATGATGTGCAATGTGTGTTTTGCATGTTTGTGTTTATCACGATAGATCACAATCAGTTTTTGTGGTGCAAAGTAATACCATTTTCAGCAAACCACCAAATTTTTTCTATACAATTGCATAAAATATATGCAAAAAAGTTCTAAAGTAAGGTGAAATGTCGATATGTTTAGGCAGATGGCTACAAAGTCACCCCATACCCCTCCTAAGGAGGGGCTTGCTGTCAGATGCTAGTTGCTGATTGCCAGATGCTATCGGCCAGTTGCTAGCTGCTAAATGCTAGCTGCTAATTGCTATCGGCTAGATGCTAGCTGCTAGAGTTGAGGGTGTGGGGTCGATGGCGATGATGGTGCCTTGGGGGTCGATGAGGAATGAGTGGAGGGGGCCATCGAGCTGTTTCCACTCGCTCAGGAGTTGACGGTTGTCGCCATTGTGAAATTGTGTGGCGGTGTTGAGGTTGTCGAGGCGGCAGAGTTGGCCGAAGACGGCCTGGCTGCGGTCGGTATTGATGGCAATGTGTGTAAAGCCAGCCTTGGCGGCGAGCCTGTCGTGGCTGATGTTGGCGATGCGCGACTCAGGTTGGGTCGAGTCCCAGAAGGTAACGAGCACATAGTTGCCACGCAGCTGCTGCAGCGAGAGTGTGGTGTCGGCATTGCTGACGGTGAAGTTGGGTGCCATGCTGCCCACCGATGACTCGGCGGGGCTGTAGTTACCCGAAGTTGCGAATAAAATGAAAAGCGCTAATACCGTTAAAGAAATTACACTTTTAATGTTCATAAACTGTGAATTAAGTTCTAAGAGAAGACTACTGTGCGAGAATCACATCGGACGATAGTCTTTGCCGATTTTCGGCGAAGCCCAGCCGCTGCCGGGCAAGGGCTCTGCACCCGCAGAGCGCGAAATGGGCTGCAAAGGTACGAATAATTTTTGTAACTGCCAAATTCTCAAATTGTCTCCACGAATTGACTGTGAATTAATTAGGTGCCCTCCACGAATTTCCACGAATTGCCCGTGAATTATTCAAGAATTTATAAAGTTTTTTAATTAATTGATCATAACATGGTTGGGATCATTAGAACCATGAGTTGATGATGACCTGAATGAGATAAAATGATTGTTTTTAGGAAAGAATGATGCGTTGTGTGTAGAATTGTATTATCTTTGAAATGTTGTTTTATACTTAGATTAATTGTTATACAATAAATATGAATTTAAAAGACTACGAAGCTGTTGTTTATAAGATTATTGGCGCTGCAATGGAGGTTCATAGTGAACTGAATTGGGGGTTGCTCGAAGCCATATATAACGAAGCGTTGCACCTTGAACTGCTTGAGATGGGTATAGAACATGAATGCGAGACGCTATTGCCGTGCTATTATAAACATCACAAGCTGGATAAGTATTATCTGATGGACATGGTGGTGGGTGATGTGATTGTAGAACTGAAGTCGGTAAGCGATTTGACCTCTGTCCACCGTGCTCAATTGTTTAATTACTTAAGATTGACAAAGAAACCAATGGGGTTGCTAATCAATTTTGGACAACCAAGTTTGCAAGGGGAGCGTTATGCATATTTTGAGGACACGAACGAATGTGTTCTTCTCGATAGGCACATGAACCCAGTTCGTCGCGAAAAAAAATAATTACTGTAAATTTGTGATAAATTTACGATAATTTATGTAGAACATATATCGTCGGCGGGGGTAGGGAGCTGCTTGGTGGCTTTGGCGCCGAGCTGCTGCACCTTTTGGGCGCGGGTCACGAGGTTGCCCTTGCCGGTTTTGAGCTTGTTCATGGCGCCATCGTAGTGCTTGCGCGCCTTGGTAAGATCATCGTCAATGTCCTCGAGGTCTTTGACAAATGTCACGAACTTGTCGAGCATCTTGCCAGCCTCTTCGGCAATTTGCATGGCGTTCTTGTTCTGGCGCTCTCGGGTCCAGAGTTGGTCGATGAGTTTGACGCTGGAGATGAGGTGTGTGGGACTGACGATGACAACATTGCGCTTGTAGGCATACTGCCACAGGTCGTTGTCGGCCTGCATAGCTTGGAGATAGGCGGCCTCGTTGGGGATGAAGAGCATGACAAAGTCGGCAGCGTCCTTCACCCACTGTTCGTAGCGCTTGTTCTGCAATTCGTCGATGTGTCGTTTCACCGAGTTGAGGTGTTCTTTGAGGTGCTCTTTGCGCAGTTGCTCGTCTTCCTCGTTGGCCCACTGGGTGTAGGCGGTGAGAGATACCTTAGAGTCGATGACGAGGTTCTTGCCGTCGGGCAAGTGAATCACCACATCGGGTCGCAGAGCCTTGCCCTGGTCGTTGGTGATGGGTGAGCCGTCGGTGTTGTGTGTGACCTGCAGATGATAGTTCGTGCCCTCGACCAGCCCTGAGTTTTCAAGGATGCGGGTGAGAATCATCTCGCCCCAGTCGCCCTGCGTCTTGCTGTTGTTTCGCAGTGCGTTAGAGAGTTCTTTGGCCTCCTTGCCAATGGATTGGTTCATTTTGTCGAGATCTTCAATCTGCTGTTTGAGGGCAGTGCTATACTCGACCTGCTTGTGCGAGTAGTCGCTTATCGACTTCTTGAGTTGCTCTAAGTTGACTGACAGGGGGTTGAGCAGTTGCGATATTTGTTGCTGACTGTTTTCGCGCAGCGTTTTGCCGTGCTTTTCGAGCAAATCAGAGGCTACTTTGCTAAACACAAGTTTTGAGTTTTCGGCAAGTTGCTTTTGCTCCTGTTCAAGGAAGTTGAGCCTTTGCTGCAATGCTGCACGCTCGGTGTCGAGCGCGCGCAACTCTTGCTGCTTGGCATCGATTGCCTTGTTGAATTCTTGCTGCTTTGCCTCGGTTTTGTCATCATACTCCTGTTGCTTGGCCTCGAGTTTCTGACTAAATTCATGCTGTTTGTCCTGAATGATTCGGTTGAATTCCTGCTGCTTGGCCTCCACTTTGCGGTTAGAAAGAAAGAGCAGCGCGCCAAGTACAGCGATAATCAGAATAAAAACGATAGTGATAAGTATATTCATAATATAATAAAAAAATGTGTTATGTAGAAATGTGTGTTAAAGGTAAGCTTTTTTTGCCTCATGTGAAAATTAGAGAGCAAAAATCGTGCTAAAGTGGTGAAAAATGACTAATTTTATCGCCTAAAATCAAAAAAAGTTATGGGACGACTGAAATTGAGCGACGAGTGGTGGAGTGCCCCCACCGAGGCCGAGAATGGCCGTGTGATTATCGTGACAGGCCGCCGCGACCTGGACGAGGCTCGCGCCTTGGGCGTGTTTAACTACCGCGTGGAGGTGACCTGGACCTATGAGGGCGACCGCAACGGCATGCCGCGATACAAGACCTCGATGCTCATGGACGAGGTGAACACAGCGCTAAGCGAGTGCTTCAGGAAAGACCCGGTGGCCATCATCACGGGCATCTACACCGGCGATGGCGAGCGCAACTGGGTGTTCTACACGCGCAGTCTGCACATCTTCCAGCGCAAGTTCAACGAGGCGTTGGCACAGTTTGAGCAGTTGCCCCTCTCGTTCTATGCCGAGGAAGACCCCAATTGGACCGAGTACGAAGAATTGCTCAAGACCGAAATCACCGAAGGCACCGATTGAGATGCGAGCTGTGCTCGCGGTTGAGGGTTTAGGGTTGAGGGTGGCTTTGAGAATTCTGAGAGCTCTGAGAACTCCGAGATCTCTGAGCGAAATAAAAGAAAAAAACGGCGAAGCCCACAGGCCTCGCCGTAGTTTTTTGTGTAGCAAATGCTTGCCGACAATTACATGTTCATACCGCCGTCGACCTGGATGACCTGGCCAGTGACATAGCTCGAGAGGTCGCTGGCGAGGAAGGTGGCGACATTGGCAATGTCGTCGACTGTGCCGCCGCGGCGCAGGGGTATCTTCATGGTCCACTCCTTGCGCACCTCGTCGGGCAGAGCCTGTGTCATGGCAGTGTCGATGAAACCAGGGGCGATGGCGTTGGCACGAATGCCACGGCTACCCATCTCCTGGGCCACGCTCTTGGCGAGAGCGATGAGTCCAGCCTTAGAGGCTGCATAGTTGGCCTGTCCAGCATTGCCGTGCACGCCCACCACGCTTGCCATGTTGATGATGGAGCCGCCGCGCTGGCGCATCATGATGGGCACGAGTGCGTGGATGAAGTTGAATGCCGACTTAAGGTTGACGGCAATCACGGCATCCCACTGCTGCTCGGTCATGCGCATCATGAGCGAGTCCTTGGTGATGCCTGCATTGTTGACGAGGATGTCGATGTGTCCGAATTCCTCTTTGATTTGGGCCACAACCTGTTCGGTTTGAGCAAAGTCGGCTGCATTGCTGGCATAGCCTTTAGCCTTGACGCCCAGAGCGGCGATTTCGGCTTCGGTTTGCTTGCCGTTCTCGTCGATAACGAGGTCGGTGAATGCGATGTCGGCGCCTTCGGCGGCGAACTTGAGCGCAATCGCCTTGCCAATGCCACGGGCGGCACCGGTGACGAGAGCGACTTTTCCTTCAAGTAATTTCATGTCGAAAATGTTATTTAGTTGATAATGTTTTTTCTTATTTAGGGTGCGAAGTTAGTGAAAAACTGCGATATGCCCAAATTCGGGTGGTTAAAGAAGTGAAACGGGGTTGAGGTCGGCAATCTGTGCAGCGCTGAGCCAGTGTATCGACGGGTCGCGAGCAAACCAGGTGAGCTGCTTCTTGGCATAGACGCGGGTGTTCTTCTTGATGCGTTCGCGGGCGGTGGTAAAGTCCATGGTGCCGTCGAAGTAGGCAAACATCTCTTTCATGCCCACGGTGTTGAGGGCGTTGAGGTGGCGCAGGTGATAGACGCTGCGGGCCTCGTCGGCGAGCCCTTGCTCCATCATGAGGTCGACGCGACGGTTGATGCGGTCGAACAGCGTGGGGCGGTCGAGGCCGATGGCAACCTTCACGATGTTGAAGGGGCGCTGCTTGACGATGCCGGTGCGCAGCGAGGTGTAGGTGACGCCCGTCTGTCGGCAGATTTCCACGGCATGCGCCACCCGCTTGGTGTTCTGCTTGTCGACGATGGCATAGTACTCGGGGTCGAGCCGCTGGAGTTCGTCGAGCAGCGGCTGCAGTCCATCCTGCGCCAGTTGCGCCTTGACGGCGGTGCGCACCTCGGGCGAGATGTCGGGCATCTCGTCGATGCCACGGCACACGGCGTCGACATAGAGCATGGCGCCGCCGCACATCACGGCATAGTCGCTCTTGCTCCAGAACGAGGGCAGGAGCGCCATCACATCGGTCTCGAACTGCGAGGCGCTGTAGTAGTCGGTGATGCTCTTGGTGACCACGAAGTGGTGCTTGACAAGGGCTTGCTCGGCGGCAGTGGGCGCTGCAGTGCAGATGGGGATTTCCTTGTAAATCTGGCGTGAGTCGGCATTGATGATTTCACACCCCAGCCGCTGTGCCAGCGCAATGGCGGCAGCGGTCTTCCCCGACGCTGTGGGGCCGGTGACGACCACTAATGTGTGTGGGCTGATATGGGGCGAGAAATGGGTCATGCGTGAAATTTTTTGGCAAAGATAGCACAAAATTAATCGGTTATCGTTAAATTTGCATTGAAATATCAAAACAAACCGTCTATGGCTGAAACTGAGGCTAAAAAATATGACCTTGACCGCGTGGTGCGCCTTGTGATAGCGCTTGTGTGCATCGGGTTGGGCATTTATCTTATCAACTACCTGAGCAGTGTGCTGCTGCCTTTCCTGGTGGGTTGCGTGCTGGCCTATATGCTGAATCCCATTGTGGAGTTTTTCAAGAAAATCCTGTTCATGAAGAACCGCATCATTCCATCGATACTCACGCTGGTGCTGTTCTTTGGCGTGATATATCTTGTGGTGAGGTATCTATTCCCCTATGTGGCGAAAGAATTTGGCGAGATGGGCGAGTTGCTCGGCGCCTATGCACAGGCCGAACTGAAGGGCCGCGAAATACCGGTTGAGATAACGCAGTTTATCAATGATTATTTGAATATCGACTATATCAAGAGCCTGTTCACGCAGGAGCAGTGGATGAACATCTTCGATCAGGTGGTTTCAAGCACATGGTCGTTCCTGGGTGGCACGCTCAAGGTAATCATCACCGTGGTGGCATGGTTGCTAGCGTTGCTCTACATGTTCTTCGTGATGATTGACTATGACAAGATTACGCGCGGCTTCAAGGCGGCCATTCCGCCACGCTATCGCCGCACGGCCTTGCGCATCATGAACGATGTGACGGGCACCATGAGCCGCTACTTCCGTGGTCAGGCGCTGGTGTCGCTGTTTGTGGGTATCATTTTCGCCATCGAGTTCTATATCATAGGGCTGCCCATGGCAGTGGTGTTCGGCTTGTCGATAGGCATATTGAATATGGTGCCTTATCTGCAACTGGTGTCGATGCCGGTGGCTGCTTTCTTGTGCCTGGTGTCGTCGGTGGCAACGGGCACCCCGTTCTGGCCGCTGTGGTGGTGGACCTTTGCCGCCTATTGCATTTGCCAGTTGATTCAGGACCTGATACTCATACCGCTCATCATGCGTCAGCAGATGGGGCTGCGCCCGGCTATCGTGTTCCTGGCGCTCTCGATATGGAGTTACATTTTGGGTTTTGTGGGGCTCATTGTGGCCCTGCCGCTCACCACACTCATCATCTCCTATTACAGCGAGTTTGTGCTGCACAGGCCCAATCCGCTCTACGAAAAACGGAAAAAGAAGAATAAGAAAAAATAACCCCAATCCTAATGATTGAATTGGGTTAAAAAGAGGGGGCCTTTCAAGGCTCCCTCTTATTGTATTAATGAGTCAAGTCACTCGGGTTGCTGCACGGGAATCTTGTCGATTCGGCGTTGGTGGCGTCCGCCCTCGAAGGGTGTGGCGAGGAAGGTCTTGACCATCTCGATAGCCTCTTCATTGCTCACAAAGCGGCCCGGCATGGCAATGACATTGGCGTCGTTGTGCTGGCGTGCCAGCCGTGCAATCTCGGGAATCCAGCACAGTGCCGAGCGAATGCCCTGGTGCTTGTTGAGGGTGATGTTGATGCCCTCGCCGCTGCCACACACGGCAATGCCCGGGTAGCACTCGCCGCTCTCCACTGCGTTGGCGCACAGGTGGGCAAAGTCAGGGTAGTCGCAACTGTCGGGTGTGTAGGTGCCAAAGTCCTTGTATTCAACACCCAGTTCTTTAAGATAGTCGATGACGGCGAGTTTGGTGTCGAGTCCGGCGTGGTCGCTGCACAGGCCCACGGGAACACCAGGTTTGAGAATTGAAAATTCGTTCATAGTGATAAGAGTTTGTTTATAAGGTTATTGATTAGTTTGTTGCTGTTTATGCCACTTGCAGAAGGTGGTCAGTTCATCGGCATACTTCTTTTGGAGCATCTGTGAGAAACCGAGCACATCGTAGCAAGTGGGTTGTGGCACGGGTTCGGTAGATACGGCAAATGCGTTCTGCAACTCGCTGGTCTTTTCACGCCGTGCCTTGTCGTTGAATTCCTCGCCTGCGCTCACCGAGCGGAAGGCCTCGTCGAGGTAGAACTGCCAGCGCTTGGCGTAGTAGGCACCCATGAGTCCGCTCCAGTTGCGGCTGGCATAGTCGTTGAGGTCGCCGCCCCAAGTGGTGATGAGTCGGCGTGCGTTCATCTCGTAGTAGTCTTTGACTTTGGGTGCCTGGCCCAGGTCGCGTGCCTGCTCAATCCACTTGCCAATGGTGCAGAAGGGGTGTGCTGCATTGAGCACATCCAGGTCGTGCAGAATCTCCTGCATGAGTGTGGCCCGCTGTCTCATGGCGGCAAGGTCGCGCTGCTGCATGGCGCGGTCGAATTGTTGCTTCTCGTAGTAGAAAAGGTCGCCAATGAGTTGGCGCCCGGTCCACACCAGGTCGATGGTCATGGCATCGGTGCTTACCGAAGGCTGGTCGAGTAGCAGACTCCATGCCTGGCATAGCGACTCGGGATTGTATTTGATTGATGCGCGCTTCTGTTCCTCGCCCAAGATGGGGTAGAAGACGGGGAGCGGCCCCACAAAGGAGGTGGGGCGTATGTTAAGCACCTCGTCGAACAGGATTTGCCACGCCTTGTGTGCCGATTCGTTCTCGTTGCCGGCATGGCGTGCCGCCAATTGGCTCACAAATTGCTCATCGGTCTGCTGTAGGTTCCAAGCCTTGTCGAAGATGTACTCATAGGGCATTTGTTGCACTTCGAGTCCTTCGAGGGTAGAACCGATTCCCACCAGGTTCTTGCCGCCCTCCTTGAGGGCAGCCTCGAGTTTCTCGCCTGCTGCCTTCACATTGCCCTGTATGGGCGAGTTACCGCCAAAGTTGCCCAGGTAGCACCAGATGTAGGGCTGCCCAAAGAAACCGTCGAGGTCGCGCCACATCTCCTTGAACTCGCAGTAGTAGTCGAGCATGGTCATCTTGCCGTTAGGCACGCCGGTGAGCATGGCCTTGGCGCGCTCGGGGGTGTAGTCTTTACGCTGGTAATAAAGGAACCAGCCCATTTGCAGCCATTCGGCCTTTTTGTCAACGGCCTTGAGACTCTCGTAGATGTGTTTCGATACCTTGTTGAGGTATTCGGGCTCGAAACTGGGCGGGTCCATCTCGTTGAAGGGGTCGATGCCATAAATGTGGTCGGTGCCAAAGAGTTTGGTCTGCTCTTCGAGGAAGAGTTTCTGTATCTTTGCATAGAGCGGGTCTTCGCTGTTGAGGAAGAAAGTGCGGTATTGAGGCTCGAACTCGTCCCAAGTGCTCAGCGGCTTGATGTCGGCGTTCGGGAAGAGAGAACGCAGTTTCCCAGGCACATGTCCAGCAAAACCAGGTAGCACGGGACGCATGTTCAACGCCCTCTCGCGAGCCAGAATTTGCTGCTGCAGTTTGGTCTGCCCTTCGAGCCATTCCTTGGGCAGCGGTCCGCACCAGCCGTCGATGTTGGCCATTCGGTGCCAGGGCAGGTATGCGGGACCAGTGAAGTAACTGCGCACCTCCTCGTCGGTCATGCCCATGCGTGTCCACATATTGTACCATACCGATTCCTGTCCGGTGATGGCGAGCGGCATATTGATGCCGTTGAGTGCCATCCAGTCGATCATGCGTTCCCAGTCGTTCCAGTCCCAGAAGGGCATGGTATAGCCATAGGTGCAATAGTTGAAGAAGAAGCGCTGCGGCACCCGCGAAGTGACGGTCTCGGTTGTGCCCACTTGCGGTAGCACTGCTGGCAGGTCAATGGGCACATCGGCGTACCACGACACAGTGGTGTGGCAATACTGTTTCAGATATCGGTTCAGGCCCACCGCCATGGAGTTGGCGTTGTTGCCGCCAATGAGCACTTTGTCGTTCTTGTTCTGGATTGAAAAGGCGTCGCAACCCTTTTTGGGCGATTTGATTTTCTGGAAAATCACTTTTTCGGCCAGTCGGGGTGAAAGTCGCGCGGCGAGGTCCTGCGCCTCGGTCACATCGCTGTTTTGGGCCCAACTGCCCGCACCGATGAACAAGGTGACAAGCGTGATGATGAAATGCTTCATAAGATTATAGTGGTTTGTGTTGTGACACGAAAAGTTTCATGATTTGCCTCACAGTGGCCTCCACATTGTGCAGGCAGCGAGTGGTGTCCATGGCCTGCTCAAGCGTGCAGGGTTGCTGCACAACGGGGAAGATGCCGTCGAATTCCATAACATCGATGCGTGCATCGTTGGCAAGCGCTCCACAAATGGCAACCACGGGAATGCCGTTTCGCTTGCCGGCGCGCAGAACGCCTCCTGCTGTTTTTCCCATGGCTGTCTGGCCGTCGATGCGGCCCTCGCCGGTGATGATCAGGTCGGCATCGTGAATGGTTTCGTCAAAGTTCAAGCAGTTGAGCACGGCATCGATGCCAGGCGTGAGCGTGGCATTGAGAAAAGCCATGAGTCCGCCACCCACACCGCCGGCAGCACCGGCTCCCGGCGTGTTTGCAACTCTGTCGGGCATGAGTGTGGCAAAATGCTTCACTCTTTGGTCGAGTTGTTCCACCTGACTGGGCGAGGCACCTTTTTGTGGACCATAGATGTGTGCGGCGCCGTTCTCGCCATAGAGTGGGTTGTCGACATCGCAGATGATGGTGAATTGGCAGTCTTTCACCGCTTGGCTCACTCCGCTGGCGTCGACTGTGGCAATGCGTTCCAGATTCTCGCCGCAAGGGAAAACATGGCACTGGTCGCTGTCGAGAAACTCAAATCCCAACGCTGCCAAGATGCCCGTGGCGCAGTCGTTGGTGGCACTGCCGCCAATGCCCAGCACAATGTGCCTTGCTCCGTGTCCTATGGCATCGAGAATCATGACACCTGTGCCCAGCGTTGAGGTCTTGAGCGGATTGCGCATGTGTTGCGGCACGAGTGTGAGCCCGCTTGCGGCTGCGAGTTCAATGATGGCAGTCTGGTGCTCTTCATCGAGCAGATAGGTGGCCGTTACAGGGTCGATTTGCGGGAGCGGAGCGGCTACCTCGCATTGCACGGTGTGGCAGTGCGGCAGTGCTGCGGCAAAAGCCTCGATAGTGCCTTCTCCGCCATCGGCCACAGGCACACTCACGACTTGGGCTTGAGGGCAGACCGACATCACTGCATTGCTCACGGCTTGAGCAACCTGAGCGCTTGTGGCAGAACCCTTGAACTTATCGGTGGCAATGACAATCTTCATTGTGCGGTAATAGCAGTGACTAAAAGGTGTGTGAAATGAAAAGCGGCAGTAACCCTTGTTCCCACCGCTCTAAAAGGTTTACCATCAATCGATTTTCACGACCAGATAGTTAGAGAGCTCCCAGAATTTGTTGGGATTGAGGATGTTGAGCACTTTTTGCCCACCCACTTCCTCGATAGAGTAGGAGCCCGATGGGTGTTTCGACATGACCTGAGCCTTCTTGCTGTGCAGAGCAATCTGGTTGAGGGTGCGCTTGTCGGCCTTGGTGAAATAGGACTTGGTGTAGTCGCCTTCCATCACCTTGGTCTTGCGCAGGAAGCCGGTCTCGATAATCTTTTGTTGTTTCAGTTCCTTCTTGGTGCCTACCACATAGAAGCACTCGTTGAGGTTGTTGACCTCGTTGGTGAGTCGGGACGACTCTTCCTGAGCCCTGATTTTCTCTTGTGTCACCACTTTGTTCTCGGTCTTGAGCGAGTCAACACGGGTGTTGAGGTTTGTGATGGTGGCATTGGCAGCACTCAGCTTGGCAGTGAGGTCGTCAATGATGCCCTGTTGCCTGGTGAGCTGCTTCTTGAGGCTCTCGATGCTGTGCTTCATCTCGTCGGTATAGGTGATTGACTGGCGCAGGCGGTCTTCGAGCTGGCGCAGTCGTCCCATTCGATCGCTAATGGCATTCTTGATGGCAGCAATGTTGTTTCGCATCTCGGCTTTGCGGTCGCTCGACTCGATGTCGAGATTGGCAGCGGTAATCAGTTGCTGCATATCCATGATTTCGGTCATGCCATCGCTCACTTCGGTCATGAGTGCGGCAAGCGAGTCTTTCTCGGCGCGCACGGTGGCAAGTGAGTCGTTAAGGGCGATGTTGTTGATAGAGTCTTGATTGACCTTGTCGCCATCGTCGGCGCCGTTCTTGTTGCAACTGCTAACAATAGCGGTCATGGCGACGATGCTCATAAAAAGAAAACTAAGCTTTTTCATAATTATCATTGTTTTTGTTTTTATTGCTGTTTTTAAAGGCGGCATACTTGTCGACCTTTTCTTTCTCGGTAGTGGCACCTGCCACCACAATCACAATCTCGCCCCGTGGGGCATTGGCCTCAAAGTAGGTTTTGAGTTCGAGCAGTGTGCCGTTGTGGGTGGTGTTGTGCAGTTTTGAGATTTCGCGGCTTACCGAGGCATCACGGTCGTTGCCAAAGGTTTCGCAGAACTGCTGCAAGGTTTTCACAAGGCGCAGTGGCGACTCGTAGAAAATCATGGTGCGTGTCTCTTGTGCCAGTGCAGCAAGTCGGGTGGCGCGGCCTTTCTTTTGCGGCAGGAATCCCTCAAAGGTGAAGCGTTCACAGGGAATGCCCGAGTTGACCAGGGCGGGAACAAATGCAGTGGCACCTGGCAGGGTCTCGACCTCGATGTCGTGCTGACGACAAGCGCGCACGAGCATAAATCCCGGGTCGCTGATGGCTGGTGTGCCGGCATCGCTCACCAGGGCCATGGTCACACCTGCATTGAGTTCGTCGATGAGTTTGGGAATGACACTGTGCTCGTTAAACTTGTGATGGCTGCGCATGGGCGTGTCGATGCCAAAGTGCTTCATGAGCACACCGCTTGTGCGAGTGTCCTCGGCGAGCACCACATCGGCCTGCTTGAGCACCTGAATGGCGCGCGGCGTCATGTCGTCGAGGTTACCCACGGGGGTCGGCACTATGTAGAGTTTTCCAGCCATCGGCAGTATGTCTAATTCTTAAATGCGGAATTAAAGGAAGTGTTTCTTGATGATGTTCATGAAATCGGCCACATCCATGTTTTCGGAGTCCCAGCCCATGTCGTTATAGAAGTACTCTTCGGCCTCTTGGAACGACTCCATGGTTTCGACCAGATTCAGCGTGTCGGTCATGTCGGGCTCGCTGTTCGAGAACAGTTCGCGGCGAAAACGGAAGTGGTCGTTCAGCGAGAAGGCCTTGCGCAGGTCTTTCGACAGGTTGCGTTGCAGTTTCTCGTCGATGCGCAGGTCTTGCTCTTCCTCGTCATCGGTCATCTTGGAGAACACGGGTGGTTCCTCTTCCTTGGCGGATTGGTCGTCGGTCACAGGTAGGTGCGGTGGCTCCTCGTAATGGAATCCTGAAAGAATCTCTTTGAATTCCTCGCCATTATCGTGTTGCCAGGTCTCTTCCTTGTCGTAGTCGTCGTCGGGTAGTGAGTGATCGGCAACTGGTTCGTCGGTCACTGGCTGCTCCTCGGGTTCTGGAACGGCTGGAACTTCGGGCTCAGGCTCGGGTTTGGGTTGTTCGGGTATTTCGAGCAGTTGGGCCATGTTGTGCAGCTCGGAAGCCTTTTGCTTGATGGTGTCATAGACAACCTGGGGCGTGTCGGCGCCATGCTTGTCGATAACCAGTAGCAGTCCTTCTAATTCATAGACCTGTGAAAGCAGTTTAGCGATTGAGGAGTTCATAAGAAATATATAGTTTATTTAAATATAGTTCATTTAGTGGCACAAACATAAGCATTTTGTTTGAAACGGCAAAAAATTATTTGCCGAAAATGCCTATGAGCATCTTGTCCATGCGGTCACGCATGTCGGCTCGCGTGCCGTTCCAGTTGTTGACTAGCAGGGCGAAGGTATATTGCGGATCGTGGGCAGGATAGTAGCCCACAAAGCACTGCACGCCCGTCATGCTGCCCGACTTGAGCACGATATCGGTGGCGAGCGGCGTTTCGGGCAGCAGTTTGCCAATGCGCTTGCTTGCAGTGGGCATGAGGGTGCTCAGCTTGGCAGTTTGCGGCATGTTGTTCTCGACATAGTTTAGCATCTGTATAAAGAAACGGGCCGAGTTTTTGTTGGCTCGTGCCAGTCCGCTGCCGTCGTACTGGAACAAGGGCGTGGTGTCAATTCCGTGACTCTTCCAGAGGCTGTCGACCACGGTGGCACCGTTGGCGGCAGTGGCCCGATGCCCGGTTTCGTGTGCCACGGCACGGAGCAGTCCCTCGGTAAACATGTTGTCGCTGCGGTCGAGCAGTGAGCGCACAATGTCGCACAGGGGTTCTGAGAGATGCTCGACTATGAGTGTGCTTGTGGGTGCGATGTGCTTGACATCCTTGTTCTTGACCTTGATTTTATTGGTCTTGAGCACGCGTTGCAGGCTGTCGACGAGCATGTTGGCGGGCAAGGGGTTGGCAATGGTGAAGTCGTAGTGCTGGTTAGCGGCCGAGCCCATGAGCACAGCGGCGGGAGTGGCATATTCAAGCCCTATGTTCACATTGTCGCGGTTCTCGCTCGACATGCGGTTGATGACGGCCAGACCCGGTACTGGAGGTTCCAGCATGACGCTGTCGATTTTGCCGTTAAGAGCGTTGAACTTGAGGTGAGTGCGGTTGTCGCTGTAAGTCAGTCCGTGGATGCCCATGCCATAGTCCCAGGCAAGGTCGCCCACATCCCACCAGCCGTTGTAGGCAGGGTAGGGGATGATAGACTGGTCGACAATGATACGCCCGTCAATTTTCTTGATGCCACGCTCCTGCAGTGCAAGCAGTATCTCTTGCACAATGTTGGCATTCTTGGGTAAGTAGACCGATCCCAGCGTGGGGTCGCCGCATCCCAGGATCAAAAGATTGCCCTTCAGTCGGTTGCCCTTGATTTCGCCTTGCGCATAAACCCGTGTTTTGAAACGGTATTCGCCGCCCAACAGTTCGAGTGCCGTGGCACTGGTGACCGTCTTCATGGTCGATGCCGTGATGCACGAGAGGTCGGGGTTGTGGCTGGCGATAATCTGACCGGTTTTGATGTCGGCTACTGCGATGGTCATGGATGCGTGCTGCATGTCGGGGTGCAGGACAAAGGTGTCGATGGCCATCTGGGCCGAGTCGGGGGTGAGGGCATTTGCCATAAACATGGCGCAGAACCCGATGCAGGAGAGAAGTAGGCGTTTCATCATTCGGTAAGTAATCGTTTATATTGTTTCTTTTTTGATTTCTTTTTCTTGCGCTTGCACAGGTAGAAACGGTAGGGGGCGTAGTGCTTGCGCACCTCGAGGTAGGAGGGCTCGTTCTGGTGGTCATAGGCCTCTTGCTCAAACGAGATGTTGCGATAGGCATTGCCTTTGAATGGCAGCCGGATGAGCCACTCAAGGCCGTAGAGGATGTAGAAGAAGATGAAGCCCAGTTCACGCATCTGTGCCGTGTGTATGCGCTCATGATTGATGAGCGTCTCGCTGGCAAAGACACCGCGGCGCACCACAATGAACCCGAAAAGGTTGATTGCGGCGAAGCCCTTGAAGGGGATGCGTTTGCTCCTGAAAATCTTCATGCCTCTTGTCACAATAGTTAAACCCTAATGACCCGATTGGGGTTATAAAAAGGCAAAGTTACACTTTTTTCGTCAAATCACGAATAGTGATGCCTCAAGTTCCCGTTTTTTGATTAATTTTGTGAAAACAATCCAATTGAGAGAAAAATGAGTATCATTCAGGAAATCAGGCAGCGCTTGGAAGCCTTGCGCGATGATAAAAATGTAGAGTTTGTGAGCAAACTGTTCCCCACGATCGATTCCAGCCGCATACTGGCGATTCGCACGCCGGTGTTGCGCAACATGGCCAAGGAAATGGTGAAACGCAGCGATGTGGGCGAGTTTCTGGCCGATATGCCTCACCAGTATCACGATGAGAATCAGTTGCATGCGTTCATTATCTCGGTCATGCGTGACTATGGGCAGTGCATGCAGGAGTTAGAGCGATTTCTGCCTTATGTGGATAATTGGGCCACTTGCGACCAGTTGAGTCCCAAGGTGCTGGCTAAGCACAAGACCGAACTGCTTGAGCACATCACGGCATGGCTGGCATCGCCTCACGACTACACGGTGCGTTATGGCATGGGCCGGCTCATGGCGCTGTATCTCGACGAGGATTTCGAGCCTCGATTCCTGGAGATGGTGGCGCAGGTGAACCGTGACGAATACTATGTGCAGATGATGCAGGCCTGGTACTTTGCCACAGCACTCGCCAAGCAACCTGAAGCGACGATGCCCTATCTGCTGCCCAATGCCGACGGGCAGTTCCGACTGAACCGTTGGGTGCACAACAAGACGATTCAAAAAGCGGTGGAAAGCTATCGCATCACCCCCGAGCAGAAGGCCTACCTGCGCACCCTCCGCCGCAAGAGTTAGGGGCTGGGTTTGCTCGGGAAATAAGAACAAATCTTTATTAGGCTGCATTGACGGGGTCAGGGGGGTAAGACAGAAGGCCAAAAGATATTTAGACATAAGAACATAAGAACATATTTTTTGAGCAAAGCCGGCTGGCACCGGTGATTTGGAGTCGCGCTGACGCGCGAGAAATCTTGCAAATCTTAGACAAATCGGGCAAATCTTTTATTTGACTGTGCTGACGCCGGTTTTTTGTTTTATGGGGATGGATGGGAAGCGTGGGAATTGCGGGAATTTTGGGAAAAACGGGAAATTTGAGAAATTTGAGAAAAGTCGCAATGCCTAATGGCACCGCACGCCAGCCTTACGGCTGACACGTGCTGCGCCATCTCCCCAAGCCCTTCGGAGTTCGTGAGTTTTTATACCGCAAACGATAGTGGGTAGCAGGGGCAAAATGTCAAAGATCGCATGTGCGTGTGGACGCATGAGCGAAGTTAGGGGCTACGGCGAAGAACAGAAATGGTGATAGCACACAAGATGCGGTTAATCGTAGAGTTTTACAAATTTGTAAATTACAAATAATTAAAACTCGTTGCAAAGCTAAATATTTTTTTGAAAGACAAAATAAAATAATAGTTTTCATCATGCCGAGAGCTTCAAAATAGGCTCATGCAGAATTCACGAGTAAACAATCGCGTGAAATTTTTGTTGTAAATGGTGGTGATTTTCAAAAAATGATGTATATTTGCAAGTGGATTGCTGAAGTAATCCACCTTACATTTTGATAAATAGAAGCGACATGCTTATTCTTGTCATTTGAAAACCTGAGAAATTTTCAATTAAGAGTACAAGAGAATTGCACGGCGGCTTCTACGTTATAAGCGTAGGCTGTCTCTATATCCCTTTTTGTACTCGGGTTTTCTCAGGACCTTCAAATGACAAAGCGTGGCATAGCAGTCTGCGCTTTCTCTGTGTTTGTATGTTTAGCTCCCAAATATCAAGTGTGAAAAAATGCAACCTCTGCTGCAATATGGCCGACCCCGCAACTATTTTTGACCCGAAAACTACTAACTAAATAAAAATATAATAGAATGTCAAGTATTAAGTTTTATGATTTCCTGTGCATGCTGCTTTGTGGTTACTTGATTGTATGCCTGATTTTTGGGAGAACAATACCATTTAATGAATCAAATTTACTTATATGGTTACTATGCTATGTTGTGGGTTTGATCTATCATAGGATTTTGGAGCATATACTTGTTTTTATGAATTATATTGAATGTATGTCTAAAAGGGCATACAGAGCAATATTTGAGGAAAACAATGCTATAGATGAATGTACTCAAGAAAACTATATTCAAGCTTACTACGAATTGATGCGAGCTAATTGCTTGAATAATATACCTGTTCTTGAGGCTCAGGCTGCATTCCTGCGTAATATGTTTTTACCATTAGTCTGGTTTGCTGTTGCATCTGGTACAGGATGTGTTAATTTGGAGTTTATGCAAATCGATAATTGTGTAATCACTACCTTGATAGGCTTTTTTTGTACCATAATACCAATTGTTTGGTTTCTCACTCAATACAAAATCTATTATTTGGTATGGGAAGGCAAGAAATATTTAAAAACAAATAAATTTTGAAATTGATAAAACTTTAAATGTTTAATTTATTAAAACAATCATATTATGAAAAAGTTAATTAACTCATTATTGGTGGCATGTTGTTTGTTGTGCCCAACCACATTAAAGGCTTACGATTTTATGGTTGATGGCATAGCGTATAATAAAAATAGTAATGGTATCAGCGTAACTGTTACCTATAAGAACTACTATGGCGAGTATAGTGGTGTAATAACTATACCATCTGAGATAATATATGGTAATAATTATAAAATTACTGCCATTGGTTTTGCTGCTTTTTTAGAATGTCGCGAACTGACAAGTGTTACTATCCCAAACACAGTAGCTACTATTAGTGATTATGCATTTCTTGATTGTCATGCTTTGACAGAACTTGCCATCCCATACTCAATTAAATCTATTGGTAATTATGCGTTTGCTTTTTGTTATGGTTTGGAATCAATTGTCGTTGATAATGCAAACACAGTGTATGACTCTCGCAACAATTGCAATGCTATCATTGAGACTGCAAGCAATAAATTAATCGCAGGTTGTTATAGAACCATAATTCCTAGCTCTGTAACTTCAATCGGTGCTAATGCATTTTGGGGTATATCAGACTTAAACAGTTTTAGAATTGGTATGAATGTTAATACTATAGGTGCTTCTGCGTTTCATGACTGTCCTGGTTTAAGAAGTATCACCATTCCCAAATCTGTTATATCTATAGGTGATGAAGTCTTCTATGGATGTAAGGATTTAAAGGCCATTTATTGTTATATTAATGACCCTAGTAGCGTATCAATGGGTTCAGAGATTTTTAAAGGTGTTCCCATAAATAACTGCGTCCTTCATGTTCCCATGGGAACGAAGTCTTTGTATTATCAGGTTGAGCAGTGGAAAGATTTCTCTCATATTGTTGATGACCTAACGATTGGGACTGGTGATGTAAATGGAGATGGAAGCGTCAATGTGGTGGATATCACTGCACTCATTGATATAATCATGAACGATTGCACCGACGATCGTGCCGATGTTAACGGCGATGGCAAGGTGAATGTTTCTGACATCACAGCTCTGATTAATGTCATTTTAAACTAAATAACTATGAAAAAGATAATTAACTTATTTTTGGCGTTTTGTTGCCTGTTGTGCCCAGCCACTTTAAAGGCTTACGATTTTATGGTTGATGGCATTGCCTACAAAATAAACAATAATGGCAACAGCGTTTCGGTAACATATATAAATAGTTCTGGTGGTAATAATTATAATGGTTTATCGACAGCTTCAATACCATCAGTTGTGACATATAACAACAACTCATATTCTGTCACCGCAATTGGAAGTGATGCATTCCAAGGTTGTTATAGTTTAACCAATGTCATCATTCCCAACTCCGTCACTTCAATTGGTTCTATGGCTTTTGATAATTGCGGAGCCTTGTCCAGTATTACAATAGGCAACTCTGTTGCTTCAATTGGTTGGCATGCATTCGACCATTGTACGAGTCTAAAGAGCGTCACTATACCTCAATCTGTCGTTAGTGTGGGCGATGGAGCCTTTGAGGGGTGTACTGGTCTAAAAACTGTCAATTGGAATGCTATTTCATGTAATGATCCAAGAACAGGTGTTGAGTATATATTTGGTAAACTAAATGGCATAAAACAGTTTTTCTTCGGCAATATGGTAAAGCGTATTCCTTCTTGTTTATGTTTAGGACTATCAGGTTTAACAGGCGTGACAATTCCCAATTCCGTTATCGAGATCGGAGATTGGGCTTTTAATGATTGCAGCAGTCTTGCAAGTTTAACCATCGGCAATTCAGTTGTATCAATAGGAGAACGCGCGTTTGAGGACTGCGAAAAGTTAACAAGTGTCTCTATCCCAAACTCTGTTACTACCATCAAGTTTGCAGCGTTTAATAGTTGCAATAGCTTGACAAACTTGACCATTGGAAACAATGTTAACTCCATTGGTTCTTGTTCGTTCATGTCGTGTAATATAAGTTCGCTAATCATTCCAAATTCTGTCCGTTTAATAGGTTCACAAGCTTTTGAGAGTTGTAGTGAATTGACAGATTTGACTCTCGGTAATTCTGTCAAAGAAATTGGGTATAATGCCTTTTTAAACACAAATTTACAAAATGTGGTTATTCCTGATTCAGTTAGTTATATAGGCTCAGCTGCGTTTGCGGGTTGTGATGGTTTGTCGAGAATTATCGTTAGCAGTGGTAATAAAGTTTATGATTCTCGAAATAACTGTAATGCAATCATTGAAACATCAACAAACACTTTGATATTGGGATGTAAAAATACAATTATTCCCAATATGGTCAAATCAATTGGGACTTCTGCGTTTTTTGGGGCAGATGGGTTGACTGATATCACCATTCCTAATTCTGTCACTTCAATTGGCGGTTCTGCATTTGGTGGTACAGGTTTGACAAGCATCACCATTCCCAACTCTGTTCGTACCATAGGTGCCAGTGCTTTCAGTAGGTGTCGTAGTTTGACATCAATAATTATTCCATCTTCAATTACAACGATCGCAGATCGTCTTTTTCAGGATTGTAAAAGTTTGATTGACATAACCATCCCCAATTCTGTAACTATCATAGGAAGCAGAGCATTTGAAGGCTGTTATAATCTGAAAACATTGACAATACCTAATTCAGTGAATACTATAGGATCTAAAGCATTTTATTTTATACCATATCTTTATGCTGATTATTGTAGTATTACTGATATTTATTGCAAAATTAAGAATCTCGAAAATGTGTCAATGGGTGATGATTTATTTCCTCCTCAACGAACAATAGATGATAATTGGAAACTTCATGTGCCAATGGGTACAAAAGAATCGTATAGTCGTTTATGGTACTTATATTTTTGGTATAGTAATATCATTGATGATATTGAGGTTTCTGTGATATCTGGAGATGTGAATGGTGACGAAAAAGTGAATGTGAGTGATGTGACTGCGCTGGTGAATATGATACTGGGGGTTGTGCCGAAGGATGAAGACAGTGCCGATGTGAATGGTGACGGCAAGGTGAATGTTTCCGATGTCACTGCTCTAATCAACATCATCCTTGGCATTCCTTAAATGTCTTGGATTCATCAAAAGATGCTCTCTGCAATGTCAGAGGGTATTTTTTTTGAATTCAATTCTATTTGTAAAATCACTTATTATTATTTAACTTTGTGGATGTTCTGATGTTGAACAATTTTTCGTGATATGTCAGTATTTAAACGACAAGTTTTGTTTTGTTGAATTAAGTGATGGAAGGTTTAATACTTTTTGATGTGACGTTTTTGATGAATATAATTTTAAATTAAATAATGATGAAAAAGATTGGATTATTGTTGATTATGGGGCTTGTGGCAATAATGTTGCAGGCGAGTGATTTTGTGAGCAAGGTGAAAGAGGTGGGTGACGACAGCTTTGGCTGGTGTTGCTTTACTGGCAATGGCGTGGATTTACCTGTAGAAATCCAGAGGGATGATGCGGGTTCTCTCACCTTCAAATTGCTTGATAGCAATCTTGAGGTTTTCAAGCAGTTTACCATCAGTGGTTTGCAGACCGAAGACGAGGCCTTGGGAATCAGGGGACATAATCACATTCAAAACTATGGGAACTGCTATGTAACCCGATACTTTTTTAACGATGATGATAAATTTGAAGTGGTGATTGTGGGCAGTTATGCAGGTAATGATTCATACAGCAATGTGCGCATCATCAATGAGGATGGAGAAGTGTTGACAACTTTGGATTTTGCATGGGGTGGCCAGTATATCACGATAGGCTTAAAGAACTATTTGATGGCTAATGGTGGATATAATAATGGTGAAGATGTTTACTCTATCTACGCCATCAACAATCAGACGGGAAAACCGCTCGAAAAGAGCAGTTTTGATGTGAATCACGATTCAAAGGTCAATGTTAGCGATGTCACAGCGCTGATTAACCACATTTTGGGCATTAGATAAGAGTGTTTTATGAGTCGATAGAAGTCTCACTGATGGGATTATTGGGTCTTTATGAGGTTTGGTAAGTGAGTTGGGTGCTTAAATGACCGTGAGCGGGTGTTTTTGTGGTTTCGCGGGCGATTATAGGGTGTTTATTTACCCGTGAAAGGGTGTTTTTATGCTTTCGCGGTCAATTAGGGGGGCGATAGATGGTGAGAATGCCCTGTTTTTGAAGAAAAAAGGCATCAGGGGTGTTTTTTATATGAAATAATCAGCATCTTTGCAGTCGACATAATTGCGGGAATCCGCAAAAATATCGAATGGGTGGGATGGGTGTTGATTTCTTATACAAGGAGACTGGCTCACAACCATGAGAGGCGTGAGCCAGAATAGTAATTAACACTATTAAAGGCGGGTTACATGTAGAGGCGCTGGTTTTCGAAGTCGATTTCGTGGTCGAGTTTGTCGATGAAGTCGTTGAAGACCTCGGGGTCTACATCGCCCAGTGAATACTCTTTCTCAGCGTCTTCGCGGATGAGTGCAATCCACTTGCGGCGTGCCTCGACATAGTCGTTGCGGATGCGTTCCACAGCCTCCTCGGTGAGTTCCTGTATGCCGTAGTAGTTAAGAATCATGCGATAACTCCATGTCCAGCGCAGTTCGTTGTAACTGTTGTGGATGTAGCGGAACCGTTCCAGAATGGCTTGAATGGAGCCGAGTTGTCCGTTCACGATGTCGTCGATGAGGCGCAGTTCTTCGCTTTCAGGCATGAGCAGGCCCGAGAGGTCGATCCAGTTGCCCTCGCCCTGAGTCGAAGCAGGCGTGACGGGTTTGTGTCGCTTGAGCACAGCGCCCATGTAGATGCGGAGGGCCAGGTCGTAGTACTCAATGCCCTTGCGCAGCAGCGGCGCCTTGATGACATATTCATGGTAATTATAGGTGCTCACCTTGTCGCCCGATGCTTCGCGCAGGCGTTCCAGAATCTTCTTGCCGCGTAGCACCTCGCTGATGGTGAAGGGGCTGAGCCAGTCGAAGTTGACGCAACTCTTGCGTTCGCCACCCTTGCGCTTGTCGCGCTGCGGCCACTTGCGAATGTCGCGGTACAGACCCACGGTGGCAAAGTTGCGGCCAGGCACGAGATACATGGTATCGTTGTGCGGGAAAAGGTAGGAGAAGGGCAGGTCGCGGGTGTCGGGGTGGTACATCAGTTTGCCGAACAGCACCGAGAATGCGCCTATGTTGGCGGGCATGAGCAAATAGGCACCGCTGGCGGTTTTGGTACCGCGCTCGAGCATGCCGTAGTGCATGGGGCCCATCTTGTAGGCATGGTTGCTGAAGTTGGTGGCCGAACCTGCGTTGTAGAACGAAAACATGCCGCCAATGAGCAGTGAACTCTTGTGGTGACTCACGCTGAAGGGACCACAGAATGCTGCGCAGGCCTCGCCGTTGGCCATGTAGCTGTTGGCAAAGAACACGCTGCTGGCGGCGGTGAAGCCGTTGGCGAGTTCGCAAGCCTCGCCCACAAAGCAGTCGATGATTTTCACGCTGCCGGCAATCTTCGAGCCGCCACTGATGACCGAGTGCTCGCAGATGACGCCCGTGCCAATGTGGATGGGGTTCTCGCAGGTGCTGTCGATGGTCGACTCGTAGATGCGCGAGGCACCTCCAATGAAGCAACCGTTGCCAATCACGGCATTGCAAATCTCGTTGGTGCTCACAATGCGCACCTTGTCGCCAATGGTAGTGCAGGCAGGCTTGTGGTCGGCCACATGCTTCTCGACGAGTTGCGTGAGGCGCTGCATGAGGGGCTTGTTGTCGCCATGTTTCACCATGAGCGCTCCCAACTGGCTGTTGAGCTCGCTGAATAGCAGCAGGTTACCGTTGCCCACCTCGTTGAGCACTGAGATGAGTCGTCCTTGCCCGAAGGTGGCATTGTTGCGTGTGTTGATGTTGCTCACATTAGCAATATAGCAGCCGTCGCCAATGGTGACATTGTTGATGAAGTTACCGATGTTCTCGATGAGGCAGCCGTCGCCAATGGTGACATTGCGCAAGGTGGCGTTATTGAGTCCGCACAATTTGATGAACTCGTCGCTCACCTCAATGGTGCCCTCGGTGCTACCAATCTTGATGGTTCCGTAGAATGTGACGCGGTGGCAGTGCGCAGGATTGAAGCCGTCGGTCACGGTAATCTGCTGCCAATCTTGTGCCAGACAGCCATTATCGGTCAATATTTTAATCTCTTCAGTTGTGAGGTTTCGATATGTTCTCATATTTTGGTTACTATGTGAGTTTTGTGTTTCATGAAAATTAGGCTGCGAAGATAAGCAAAAAATGCCAATTGCGCCAAAAACACTACTTTTTTTAAGAAATTACACGGGATTATTTAAAAAACTGTTGTCAAAATCTATCAGTTGTTTAACAAGGGGATTATCAGCCTGATACAGTGTCGTTTAAAGCAGCTGCATGGCAATGGCGGCGCATGCCTGAGCATCGGCCAGGGCATGGTGGTGCCGGGTGAGGTCAAACCCGCAGGCGGCTGCCACCGTGCCAAGCTTGTGGTCGGGCAGTCCCTTGAGGGCGGCTTTTGAGGCCTGCAAGGTGCACAGGAAGGGATAATCGGGGTAAGTCATCCCATAGCAGCGGAACACGGCGCGCAGGCAGTTCTCGTCAAATCGCTTGTTGTGCGCCACGAGCGGCAATCCTTGAATGAGTGGCTCAATTTGCGCCCACACCTCGGGGAAGACCGGTGCCGAGTCGGTGTCGGCGTGCGTGAGGCCATGCACGCGTTGACACCAATATATATAATAATTGGGTTCGGGCTGGATGAGCGAGTAGAACGAGTCGGTGACGATGCCGTTGCGTACCACGACCACGCCAACACTGCACACGCTGCTGGCATGCTGGTTGGCGGTCTCGAAGTCGATGGCGGCAAAATTATCCATTAAATTGATGTGTTTTGACTGAATGAAAAAAGAGGCTGAACTAATTCAGCCTCAGATTGTTAAGTGGCGGAGGCAGGACTCGAACCTGCGACCTTTGGGTTATGAGCCCAACGAGCTACCACTGCTCCACTCCGCGATATGCGACTGCAAAGGTACTGCTTTTTCGCGATTTGTCAAGAGTCTGGTGCCGAAAATTGTGATATTTTAACAAAGTTTTACAATATGCAGTCATAACCGATTGGGGTAAAAAGCGCTTAGTGGAAAGGGTGAGGAGGTGCTTAGTGGAGTAGGTGAGAGGCGCTTATATGGAAAGGGGAGTGGAGGCATTGCCGGTTGTACACTGCATGCATGTTGCACGACACAAAGCAAGTGCGGCCGTGACACGACACGACCGCACTTGTATTGACTATGATTAACAGGCAATTAGTGGCAAGCGCAGTTGCGACCAATCTGCTGGAAGAAGTCGTTGCCCTTGTCATCGACGAGGATGAATGCGGGGAAGTCTTCCACAGTGATTTTCCAGATGGCCTCCATGCCCAGCTCAGGATACTCGACACACTCGATGCTCTTGATGCTCGTTTGCGAGAGCACAGCAGCAGCGCCGCCGATGGTGCCCAGATAGAAACCGCCATGCTTCTTGCAGGCATCGGTCACATCTTGCGTGCGGTTGCCCTTGGCAATCATCACCAGCGAAGCGCCATGATCCTGGAACTCATCGACATAGGGGTCCATGCGGTTGGCTGTTGTTGGGCCCATCGAGCCACAGGGATAGCCTTCGGGTGTCTTGGCAGGACCGGCATAGAGGATGGGATGATCTTTGAAGTACTGTGGCATTTCCTCGCCAGCATCGAGGCGTGCTTTGAGTTTGGCATGTGCAATGTCGCGCGCCACGATAATGGTGCCTTTCAGGTTCACGCGAGTGCTCACAGGATACTTGGTAAGTTCTTGACGCACAGCATCGATGCCCTTGTCAAGGTCGATTTCCACACCCTTGCCGCCTTCACCCGGCATGCGCAGTGCTTCGGGGATGAGTTCGGTGGGGTTGCTGTCCATCTGCTCAAGCCAGATGCCGTCGCGGTTGATTTTAGCCTTGATGTTGCGGTCGGCCGAGCAGCTCACGCCCATGCCGATGGGGCAGCTGGCGCCATGACGCGGCAGACGCACCACGCGAATGTCGTGGGCAAATGCCTTGCCGCCGAACTGTGCGCCCAGGCCAATCTTGTGTGCCTCGACCAGCAGTTTCTGCTCCAGGTCGATATCGCGGAAGGCGCGACCCGTCTCGTCGCCCGTGGTGGGCAGGTTATCGTAGTATTTGATCGATGCCAGTTTCACGGTGAGCAGGTTTTTCTCGGCGCTGGTGCCGCCAATCACGAAGGCGATGTGATAGGGCGGGCAAGCTGCAGTGCCCAGGCTCTTCATCTTCTCCACGAGGAAGGGCAGCAGGGTGCCTTCGTTCTGGATGGTGGCCTTGGTCATGGGGTAGAAGTAGGTCTTGTTGGCCGAGCCTCCACCCTTGGCAACCATCACGAAACGGTATTCGGCGCCTTCTACGGCCTCGATGTCAATCTGAGCAGGCAGGTTGCAGCGGGTGTTAACCTCGTCGTACATGTTCAGCGGAGCATTCTGCGAGTAGCGCAGGTTGTCCTGTGTGTAGGTGTTATAGACACCGAGTGAGAGTGCTTCCTCGTCCTCGAATCCCGTCCACACCTGCTGTCCCTTCTCGCCGTGGATGATGGCGGTGCCAGTATCCTGGCAGAAGGGGAGGATGCCCTTGACGGATGTCTCTGCATTGCGGAGGAACTGCAGGGCTACATACTTGTCGTTCTCAGAGGCTTCGGGGTCGCTGAGGATGGCTGCCACCTGCTCGTTGTGAGCGCGGCGGAGCATAAACTCGCAATCGTGGAAGGCCTGCTGGGCGAGCAGGGTGAGTGCTTCCTTCGATACTTTCAGAATCTTGTGTCCTTCAAACTCGCTTGTGCTGACGCCTTCCTTGGTGAGCAGGCGGTACTCCGTGTCGTCCTTGCCGAGCTGGAACATCGGAGCGTACTTGAA
>JAEEGL013140867.1_pt1 | contig 36288 bp, 30 predicted proteins | sample 9134231 | NCBI WGS metagenome assembly JAEEGL01 (sample SAMN16246548, study PRJNA631951) | gut metagenome | biome: gut microbiome; feature: rumen; material: fiber-attached | host: Bos | place: Iran: Karaj | collected 2018-10
AAGGAGAAAATATGTCATTACAATCTACAGATCAAATCGCTGATTTAATTACTCGTATTCGTAATGCCGACATGGTTGGCAAAACCGAAATCCGCGTCCCTACTTCTAAGCTCAAAGTTGCCGTTATCGATGTTCTTGCTAAGAACGGTTACGTCGCTAGCTACGATGTTGAAGAGGGTAAACCACGTGGTATCCTCCACGTTGTAATCGCTAACCCAGGTGAAGCTTCTCGCATCAATGAGATCGAAAAGGTTAGTAAGCCTGGCCGCCGTGTTTACACCGCTGCTGAAGATATCCCAACCGTTAAATCCGGTCGTGGTACCGTTATCATCTCTACTTCCAAAGGTCTTATGACCGGTAAGGAAGCTAAGAAGAACTGCCTTGGTGGCGAAATCTTAGTCAGAGTTTGGTAATCACTTTACGCTCCTGGAGGATTTTTAACCACTTCCTCCAGAAGCTTCTAAAAAATAACTAACTAGACTTACGTCTGGTTAGTTATTTTTTTATGGGTTAGGCTTCTGTCGGAAGTGGTTAAAAATCCTTTAGAGTTTCCTCGTAGAGGTGATTAAAACTCGCTAATAAAAAATACCAAGCTCATGTTAAAATGTTGCAAATTTTACCAAAGTGTGCTATAATAAAGATATAGATTATTGTCTTGAAACGGAGAAAGGGGTGATTATCATGGTTTCAAAAGAGATAATCGATGAGTTTGTTGAACTTGTGGACTCCGTGCGTAGTACAGAGGCGAGAGATAAGTTGAACAAACTCAATAAGATCGAGCAAAATGAAGTGCTCGACAGAGTTTTACAAGAAGCGTACTATGGTCTGGGTTTTTACCTTGATATAAAAGGCAAGTTTCTAAAAGACTATAGTCCTCTCGTCGCAGAACAACTACGTTCTATCGGTGCAGCAGCACAGATGCAACGCACGGTCGCGGCAAGGTTTGAACCATTCTTCGTAGCAAATGTAGATTTTGCAGCGTGAGAATTCTCGAGGGGGAGATGTAAGAGTGGTTTGTTAGACGGGAGGTCGACCCGTAAATCGACCTTGTACTTTCTTTGTGGCCAGCCCCTACTGATGTAGGGGCATTTTTTAATTATCTACACATTGACAAAAATAACAAAATATATTATACTAATAGTATCGTACATTAACACTGCTTTTTTGTTGAAAGGGGGAATTAAGATGGATTACGGGTATATTCGTAATCAAATAATGTTTCTAGCCAAAAAAAGGTTAGATATATCAACAATTTTTATCAGGATGCGTAATGAGGCGCGACGTTGCGATGTGATTGTGGAAACATTAATCCGCATTAGCGATGCGCGCAAAGTGGCCAAGATGTTAATAGACGGATTATATGTGGAAGATCTTTATGAAAGCTTGCCGATTTTCAAACGAAATGGAATTGGTGCTTCCGAAATTGCCACGATGTTGAATCCGTTTGTCCTGGATAACGACAAAATGGTTGCCAGATTATTAATGGGGGAGGCTGATCCTAATCTCATAATCGAAAGAGCAAATAATGAGATAATTCAGCGTCATCTTGATGCACTTATTAAAGCGGGAGCTGACGCAAATATGATTGCGGAAAGAATTACTCAGCTTGACAAGCATAATGGAGCATGGGTTATTCGAACATTGGATGAAGCTAATGCCGATATTAATATTCTGATTAATCATATTAGAAATGAAGATATCGAACGTTGGTGCCAGGAATTAAGCGATGCTGGTGCAGATACGGCACTAATGATTGAACGAACAGGAAATAAAGATTTATTGAACGAAATTATTATTCAAAAAGCAGTGTGACATAATACCCCATTACGGGGTATTTTTTTGAGCTCGCCAAATTGACAAGAGACAGTAAAAATATTATAATATTTCAAGTACTTTAAAATATTACTGAGAATAAGGGGGTATAATATGAACTTTTATAGGGCAACCAAGAAAGAAATTTATGCATTAAAAGGTCAAGGAAAGAAGCCAGAGGATGTATATCGTGCAGTTATGGGAAATACCGAAGAAGTGGAACGTAGGGCAATCTTAGACTGTCTGATTGAGGCTTTTGGAGCAAAAGTAATTGCAAAAATGCTAGCAAGAGCGGCGCAATTCGAATCGTTAGTCGTGGTGATGCCGACACTAAAGGAAAAAGGCGTCAATATGGACGATGTTTTAAACTATATAAGCAAGAATCTCATTGTTCCGGGCGCGGTTATTAACGCGCTATTGGAGGCTGGAGCAACGCCAAGCGTACTGATTGAAAGGGCCGAAGATCTTACTATCGCAGCTCTATTTGATAAGTTTGTAACTAAAGGACTTGAACCGAATGAAGTATTAGCTCATATTAAGGGCCTAGATTACTTCAGGGGTGGAGAATTTATCAAAAAGATGAAAGATTGCGGCGCAGATATTAATATCCTCGCCAAAAACCTTAGCCTGCACGAATACTTGCATTGGATTGATTACTTCAATAAGGCAGGGGCCGACGAGATGGTCTTAGTCGAAAAGATTCGTGCGGAAAAAACCTTGAATGGGGTATATGCTCCATATTGCAAAGTTTTCCATGACGACATGGTTAAGGTAATTAATAAGCTAGAGTCGGAAGAAGACCGTAAGGCGCTCATTTTAAAAGTTGAATCAGCCAAACGATACGACTTTTCCGATGTCGGTTCCGTTATTGAATGGGAATCAGCTCAGTAATTTAATAAAAGTCTCCCTTAAATGGGAGATTTTTTAAAACAATTAAAACACTATAAGTCGGAACCTAACCCATAAAAAAATAACAAATCAGAGCTTGCTCTAATTTGTTATTTTTTAGAAGTTCCGACGATAGTGTTTTAATTGTTTCTAACAAAAATAACCTTGTTTTTAAGGGAGAAATATGGTAAAATAGACAAGATATTAACATTTAAGGGAAAAATATGAGTCGTATCGGAAAACAACCCATCGAGATCCCGGCGGGAGTGACAATTACGGTCGGCGACAAGGATATTACTGTCGCAGGACCAAAAGGTTCACTCGTCGTCCCGGTTCAACCTCAGACCGAAACTAAGGTCGAAGGTACTCAAATCGTCGTCACCCGCAAGGATGATGAACCAAAATCTCGCGCCTGGCATGGCCTTCAGCGTGCATTGCTTAACAATGCCGTTCAAGGTGTTACCAAAGGTTTCGAGAAAAAACTAGAAATTAACGGTGTCGGTTTCCGCCTACAAGGTGGTGGCAAGCAGATTGAAATGGCCCTTGGCTTTTCACATCCTGTAAAATACACTGCTCCAGAAGGCGTCGAACTCAAGACCGATAAAATGGAAATCACCGTCATTGGCATCGACAAGCAACTTGTTGGCCAAGTCGCCGCTGAAATCCGCAGCCTCAAGAAGCCAGAACCATACAAGGGTAAAGGCATTAAGTACGTTGATGAAGTTCTCATCCGTAAGGCTGGAAAGGCAGGAAAGAAATAATGAAAGCTGAATTTAGAGCAAAACGCACCCGTGCGAAGATTCACGGCACTGCTGAACGCCCACGTCTAACTGTTCATTTTTCAAATCTTCACATTACCGCCCAGGTCATTGATGATGACAAAAAAGTCACCCTCGCTTACGCTACTACCGTTGGCGCAAAAATGACTGGCACAAAGACTGAACAAGCTGCCAAGATTGGCAAGGAAATCGCCGAAAAAGCTATCAAGGCTAAGGTGAAAAAAGTAGTCTTTGACCGCGGTTCTTTAATTTATGCTGGCCGTATGTCTGCACTCGCTGACGCCGCCCGCAAGGAAGGATTGGAGTTTTAATTATGCCTGAAGAAAATAAAGCCCCAAAAGTTATTAATAAGTCCGGCACCCTCAAGATGACCGACGAAACCGCAGCCAAAAAAGATGTTCGCGATATTGCTGGCAAGAAAATGGATCGCCGCAACCGCCGTGACCGCGTCAAAGCTGATGTTGCACCAAAGGAATTTGATGATATTACCATCGCTGTTGATCGCGTTTCCCGCACCGTTGCTGGTGGCCGCCGCATGCGCTTCAAAGCTCTTGTAGCTGTCGGAAACCACAAAAACAAAATTGGTGTTGGCTGTGCCAAGGGTAACGATGTTACTACCGCTGTTGCCAAAGCTACTGCAAAAGCAAAGCGCACCATGATCACCTTTGCCATGGATGGCGAAACTATCTGCCACGAAGTTGAAACCAAAGTTACCGGAGCTGATGTTCTTATGAAGCCAGCTGCTCCTGGTACTGGTATTATCGCTGGTGGTACCGTTCGTTCCATCATGGGTCTTACCGGTGTTAAGAACTTGATTTCTAAATCTCTCGGTTCTACCAACAAGGTAAACATTGCCTATGCCGTTATCGAAGGTTTGAAGGCTCAAGTTCCACGCTCCGAATGGACTGGAAACAAAGGCAAAGCTGTCAAAGCTGAAGCTCCTAAAGCCGAAAAAGCCGAAAAAACTCCAGCCAAGAAAGCTGCTGCAAAAACCTCTAAAAAGGAGGCTAAATAATGAAGTACAACGATTTAACCGTTAACAAAAACACTCGCCCAACTCGCCGTGGTCGCGGTATCTCCGCTGGTCTCGGTAAAACTGCTGGCCGTGGTACCAAGGGTCAAAAGGCTCGTACTGGTCACCGCAAAATGGCTGCCGGTTTCATGGGTGGTCAACGCGCAATCATGCAAGCTATTCCAAAACTCAAAGGTTTCAAGAGCTTGCACGACAAAGCTGAAGTCGTTTACACTGATCGTTTGAACGAACTTTCTGGCAACGTTGATAACTTCGTTCTCGCTGACAAGAATTTGATTTCTACCCCATATACCAAAGTTAAGGTCATCACCCGTGGTGAACTTACCGCAAAGATTTCTCTCGAGACTCAATTTGCATCTAAGACTGCAATTGAAGCTCTTAAGAAGGCTGGTGGTAGCTTCAAGAAAGTTAGCGTTCCAATGAAGCCAGCTAAAAAAGCTGAGTAAAAGCTGAACACAAGCTGAAAAAATAACCCCGAATTAACTTCAGGGGTTATTTTTTTGCTATGTCTGTGATATGATTAAGGGAATTAAAAGTGGAGAAAATATGGACCAAGATTTACTGAAAACCAGTACCAAACAGCGCGTCATTATCGCCCTAATTGCTATTATTATGGTCGGCTCAATGGTCGCTTCTTATGCAGCAATTGTAATTGGCAGGAAAGATGGCGATAGTACCACGAGTACTAGCGATGATCCTCTAATCGCAAAGTACGAGACTCCTTACAATGAAGTCGTGCGTGAAGTGCAAGAATCTACTAAAGGCTATTTTGATGAATTTATCCAGCACAAGGGTGAAGTTGTAGCTTATAATGAGGCAACTGCCAATGCTAATAGTCTCTCGACCCGCGATATTACCGTCGGTACCGGTCGTGAACTTGGTGAAGATGATAAGGATTATCTCGCCTTCTATGTGGGTTGGTGTGCCGACGAAACAATCTTTGATTCTTCTTATAACTCAACCACTAAGCCAACTGCTTTTTCAACCATTCTTGACCCATCTATGGGTTTGATTGAGGGTTGGAATATTGGTGTAACTGGCATGAAACTTGGCGGTATCCGCGAAGTTACCATTCCTGGTGAGCTTGCTTATGGCGAATCTCGTGAAATCTGTGGTGGCACTAATAAACCACTTAAATTTATGATTATGGCCGTAGCAAACGACGGCGAACTTGCTGATCTTGCCGAACGCTATAGTCTTGCCCAAACCAAACTTCAATACGCTTACTATGGTCTCGACTATGACGAGATGATGAATGGTTCCAATGAAGAAGAACCTGAAGAAGCTGCAGAATAAAAGTTGTTAAAAAGGGGAGCAAAATGCAAGAAAAACCTGGAAAAATTCTCGATGTAGCAATAGTTGGTTCTGGCCCAGCCGCGCTTTCGGCCGCAATTTACGCTGGTCGTGCCGGGCTAGATGTTGTTGTTTTTGAAAAGCAACAAATCGGCGGCACTTTGAATCAGATTTCTAAAATCGAGAATTATCCGGGTTTTATGGGTGATGGTAGCTCGCTTGCGCTTGGTATGAAAGAACAAGCTATTCATGCTGGCGCCAAAATCGAATATGGTACCTGTACGGAGATTGGTTATGCTCTTGCCCCAACCGATGAATGGCCACAATGTCCAAAGAAAGATATTGTGTTTGAGGGGCATGTCATGGATGAGGTAATCGACGGTGATTTTCCATTCTATCTTATTATTGATGAGGAAAGAATTCTAGCTCGTACGGTTATTGTTGCAACTGGTTCCGAACCGCGTCCACTTGAAATTAAAACTAAGACTCCAGTTTCATATTGTGCAATTTGTGACGGGTCGCTTTATAAAGGTAAAAAAATAGCCGTAATTGGCGGCGGTAATTCTGCCTTGCAAGAATCTTTATATCTTGCTGATCTTGCAAAAACCGTCACGATTTTTTCTCATCATGACCTCAAGGCTGAGCCATATTTATTAACTAAAGTTGAAAGTATTAATAATATCGATTTAAAACAACATACCGAACCGACTGCGGAAATGCTTGATGAATATGATGCAGTCTTTGCCTTTATTGGTAAGCGTCCAGCTACAAGCTTTCTTGGTAAAGGTTTTGATGGCGACAAACCGGGTGATGAATATGAGCGCAAATTACTGGATGAGGATGGCTATATTATTACAAAGGATTGTTATACTGCCATTCCGGGACTTTTTGCTGCTGGCGATGTTTGTAAAGATTCTGTAAAACAAGTTGTAGCCGCTACGGCCAGTGGCGCAAACGCCGCACTCCATGCAATTGAATTATTGAAACGACAAAAATAATAAAAAATAAAAATAAAAACTACTTGCCACCAAACAACTTATGCTATAATAAAAGTATGAAAAAGAGTAGTGCGAGGTTATCTTTAATTGCTTGTCTTTTGATAGTTTGTGCACTACATTTTTTGTCTCAACCGACCTTGTCTCTATCGAACAGTACTACTATTAATGTTGTTTTCGAATTTGAGAAAACCCTTGAACTTTCCGTGTCGGATCCAGAAATGTACATTATGAATCTTTTGCCCGGAACCACGGATAATACCAATGAAATCTACGTAAATGTAGCAACAAACAGTGAAACCGGTTTTATTATGGATGCGGCCGTCGGTGAAAGACTTCGTCCATCCACTCGTATTCCAAATATTTTGGATAACGAAACCTATTTCCAGAGCGTAGGCCTTAATAATACGGTTACTACAATTCCAGCCGGTAGATGGGGCTATTCTATTGATCATGGAGCTACTTATTCTGGTTTGCCAGATTATCGCGACGTTCACCCATCCGATATTTTTATTGAGTCAAATACAGCCGCCAATATGTCGCTTCCATTCCTGGTTGGCGCAACCGCCGCAGACGATCAGGCGCGTGGTATTTACTATACCCCAATCACCTTCCGTGCCGTCACTCGTCCTACCGTCCCAACTATCGACACAATTCTATATATGCAGGAAATGGACGAAACAATCTATGCGTCGATGAAAACGGAAAAACAATACCAACTCATGGATAAACGTGATGGTAAAATGTATTTTATCTCCAAGCTTAAGGATGGCAATATCTGGATGACTCAAAATCTCGACTTTGATCTTTATGATGGCATTACTTTAACGCCGGATACGTCTGATGTCTTAACGGAAAAAACGATGGATTTGACGGCTCCTGGTACCAATTATTATGGAGGTTCAGATCATTATTATTATTATGATAACTACATGTATGATCAAGGAGATTATTATTGTCCAAATGGTTGGTGTCACGATACAAACGATTTATCTCCTCTTGACATGCTCGAGCCAACAGATAAAGAGAACCACTGGGCATTGGGAAATCGCTACTCTTTTTCGGCAGCTACGGCTAACTATTGGGAGCAATGCCCAAAATACCAGATAGATAGTGCAGAATACAATGCTTGTCAAAACAGATATAGTAATCAATATTCTGGTAAGAATAGCGAAACATCAATCTGTCCCGCTGGATGGACTTTGCCGGCAGCCTATAAGGGGGAGAATCCATCATTGTATGACTTAGGCGTTGCAATTGGTTTTCCAACGGATTATTCATCTTATAGTAATAATTACCCAATCTTTGATTCGCCGATTTATTTAGTTGGTAATGGATATGTATACGCCAACGAATCGAGTCCATTATATTTCAATGGCTTAAATCAAGGTGCAAACTACGCCTATTATTGGACTTCCACAAATGCTGGATCATACTCCTCCTATACTTTGTATTCATATATTTATACAACTAGCAAGACCAATAGTACAACTGGTACAACTACGTACTATGCGTATGGTGGGTACCTTAGTTCATCTGCTAACTCGTATAGCATGTATTACTTATTGACGCTTCGCTGTGTAGCTCGTGCTCCACAATACACGGTTGAGTATTATATGAATGATGGTATATCTCGTACTCCATATGATACCTGGAAATCCAAGATGGCTTGGAGTGGCAATAATACCGTGAAACCGAAGGCTCCTTCACGCACGGGTTATAAGTTCCTTGGTTGGGGTACTAGCCCAAAAACCGTTGAGGCACGCTATTATGATGGTGTCACTATTAAGCTCGATTCGTATAATACTAAGCTATATGCCGTATGGGAACCAATAGACGAAGATGACATGATGGAGGGAGTCTACTCCTTTGAAGCAGTTTTCCGTCGTGCGGGTAAAACTCCAGTAGATGGGTATTATAACATGCAAGACTTGAGTGCTGAAATGTGTCAAGAAGTGGAAGTTGGCGAAAGAACGCTTCTTCGTGACAGTAGAGATGGAAAAGTTTATGAAGTGGCCAAGGATAACATTTCGCCCGATGGTAAATATGGAACCTGTTGGATGCATAATGATCTACGCCTAGGAAGTAGAACTGAGGCCTATACACTCACTCCAGAAGATTCTGATGTTACTAATGAATATACTATTCCGGCGATTGGAGATTATTCATACAACTATAGTACTTTTGGCACCGACTTTATTGCGGATGTTGATGATCATGAAGATGTGAACGGAAAAACAATGGGCTATATCTATAACTATAACGTAGCGACGGCCGGATATCAGGGTGCTCACAGTAGTAGTAGTGATTGGCAGGCTTCAGAATCTTCGATCTGTCCAAAAAACTGGACGTTGCCACGTAACTATGATAGAGATGCAATCAATTCGGAAAAACAGATTTGGGATAATATTGAACCAACGAACTATTCTGAAACATATTACGACAATGGCTACAATGGAAAACTACAAAACATCAAGGAAAACTTTTTAAACACCGTAACGCTCGCAAACTGGAATACTAACTATGGTAGTGATAGAGATCCGTACAGAGAAATACGCGCCTCCAAGGACTTTATAGGTACAACATTTTACGGGACCATCAGGCAATCATCTAGTATTCAATATTCAAGTTGGAATCAGAACAGATTCACGACATATGTGCGCTGCATGGTGCCGGTTGATATTAGCCTTACCACTACAACGATCTATTACAACTTTAATTACAGTGGCCCATATTCCTCTAGTAGTACTCAGCAACGCGTTTCAACACTTAGCTCTGATCCAATGTTCTATGTTGAAATCAAACCAACAACAACCGTAAAAAGACCAGGGTGGTACCTGATTGGTTGGTCAGAGAGAAGTGGTGCAACGGTCCCAGATTACTATGTTGGTGATATTATGGAGATGCCAATAACAAAAACAAGCATAAACTTGTATGCTGTCTGGAGTCGTATTGTGAATATAAATATCGTATCTTTCGATGATGCATTCGAGGCGGCTGGAAAAACTAAGCATGGCGATTATTATGCAATGCAAGATATGTCTCCAGAAATCTGCGATGCTGTATCGGATGCGCAACAAGGCAGACTAATAGACCTACGTGACGATAAGGTGTATTGGGTTGGTAGGTTTACCAGCGTGTATGATAGTACTCATGAGGGTGAATGTTGGATGACGCAGAATCTCGATTTTGAATTATCGACGGAGGAAACTGGGACAAGGCTATATCCGGCAACTTCTGATGTCGAAGAGGAGATGGTGGTACGATCGGATAATAGGGATAGTGATGCGTGCTACCTAGGATATGTTAGCGCGAGTGATTATTACTTACCGAATGGCGGTATTCAGGGGTATGGTAATGGTCAGCGTAGTATACTCGCATCGGTAAGTGATTTGGAAAAGGATGACGAAAGATGGCATTATCATTTGGGATCATATTATGGTTGGGCTTCTGCTACTATTACGAATGACATAGCATCTATTGATCAGCGATACCAATACATGGATAGAAATGTATCGATTTGTCCGCAGGGCTGGAAACTACCAAGTTATAACTATAATAATTATACAGCCCGCTCCTTCAATGCCTTCTCGTCTTACATTCTCTACAGTATGAATAGTGGTTACAATAACTATTATGGCGCAGATCCATTCTATCCAACCTTCGGCGGTTTTATCCCTCCAACGAATGACGATTTTGATACGGTAATTGATAGAAACTATTTAGGAAATCTGGGCTATTACGCATCATATCAAACACCAAATACAAGCACTTCCGACAGAGCATCGTACTACTGGTATTACTATAGGTCTAGTACATACACTGGCTACAGTGATACTGATTTAAAGAATCTATACTCAACATCTTACGGCAATAACTATATGTATGTATATTATCTACATAATGTTCGCTGCGTAGCCCGCTAGTCCTCGTAGCACGCATAGGTTAATTGTGTTACACTTAAACTATGAAATCTACTTTTGACCCGGATAATCCATTTAGTAATGTAAACGAGAAACATGAACCATCACTATTCTTCTATGACCTTGAAACGTCTGGGCTAGATACACGCGAGGACCGCATTATGCAATTTGCGGGCCAGCGTACGGATATGGATTTAAATGAAATCGGTGAACCAGTTAATATTTTAGTAAAGCTTGCCGATGATACTTTACCGAATCCTGGTGCCATTATGGTAACCAAAATCACTCCGCAACAAACCTTGCAGGATGGTATATCTGAAGCGGAATTTGCAAAATATATTTCCGAAGAAATCTTCACGCCAAATACTACGGCGCTTGGCTACAACACGGTGCGTTTTGATGATGAGTTTATGCGTAATCTCTTCTGGCGCACTTTCCGTGATCCATATGAATGGCAGTGGAAAGATGGTCGCTCGCGCTGGGATTTGCTCGATATGGTACGTATCACGCGTGCACTGCGCCCGGAGGGAATTAACTGGCCAGTCACCGACGATGGTCGCGCTACTAACCGTCTTGAGTTACTTACAAAACTCAATAATATTGAACATGAGCACGCCCATGATGCGCTCGCCGATGTCTATGCGACTATCGCCGTAGCGAGATTAATTCGTGAGAAACAGTCACAACTTTTTGATTATCTTTTTAAAATGCGCGACAAAAAAGCCGTTAAAAAACTAATCAATCTTGAGAACAAAAAACCATTCGTGTATGCTTCTGGGCGCTATAGTTCCGCCAACGAAAAGACCACAGTGGCCTTCCCACTTACTACTTCTAGGAATGGGAATATTCTGGTTTTTGATTTGCGCCAAAACTTGGACGAATTATTACAAAACGAAGAATCCAAAAACAAATCTTTCTTTCCAGCCGTAAAAGAGTTTTGTTTTAATAAATGTCCGGCCGTAGCACCACTCGCCGTGCTTGATAAAGATGATGGTTGGCAAAAAATTGGCCTCGAGCGCTCAACTGTTGAGAAAAACATGCAGGCTCTTTTAGCTCATCCAGAATTTGCCGAGCAGATGCGCGAAAAGTATGAGAATCGTCCAGAATTTCCGCCAGCCGCCACGCCAGAAGCCGCTTTGTATGACGGTTTCTTAGACGATCGTGATCGCACGCGTTGCAATGCTGTGCATAATGCTACCGAGAATCAACTCGCTGACTTTCATCCAGAATTTACCGATGAACGTTTGCCAGAATTATTGTTGCATTATAAAGGACGCAATTTCCCGAAGACTCTCAACGAGTCGGAAAAAGAAAAATGGGAAACATATCGTGCTGCCCGTCTCAATGCGCAGGCGCCAAAATTCCTCGCCGAGCTCCAATCTGTCGCCGGCAAAGACCAATTCATTGCCGAAGAATTGAGATTATACTACGAAAGCTTACTATAGCCAAAGCTTTTATGGTAAAATATCAAAAAGGGTGTTTTTATGAGCAACAAAATAATGATTGTTGGGACTGGTAATGTTGGTGCAAGCATTGCTTTTGCACTTGCAAATCGCCACACTGCCGTTCGTGAAATAGTTTTAACTGATATTGCCGCGCAAGACGCCGAGGGTGAGGCAATGGATCTTTCTGATGCGCTTTCGGTTTCGCCGAGCTACATCAAGATTTATAACGGCACCTATGCCGACGCGCGCGACTGTGACATCGTAATTCTTACTGCTGGTGCGCCACAAAAACCGGGTGAATCGCGTCTTGATCTCGTTCAAAAGAATTCCGAAATCACCAAGAGCATAGTTGGACAAATCATGCAAAGCGGCTTTAATGGTATCTTCATTGTCGTTGCTAACCCAATGGACATCCTTACTTTCTTCACTTATCATTTTTCTAAACTTCCAGCCGGCCAAGTGATCGGCACTGGTACCACGCTTGATACTTCGCGTTTACAATTCCGTCTTGCGAGCTTTTTGAATGTCAATATGCGCGCAATCCATGCCTATCAAATTGGCGAGCATGGCGATTCGGAATTTACGGCTTGGTCACTTGCAAATATGGGTGGTCAAAAAATCACTTCACTTTTACCATTTGAGACTTTAGAGGGGATTGAGGAACACGTCAAAAAAGAAGCCTACGACATCATTGAGAAAAAAGGCGCCACCTACTATGGAATTGCGGCTTGCGTAGTTCAAATCGTGGAGTCGATTCTAAACGACGAACATCAAGTCTTCTGCGTTTCAAACTTTGATCCGAATAGTGGTGTTTATTACGGTTATCCAGCAATCGTCGGGCGCAAGGGAATTGAGCGCCGCCTGAATCTTTCATTATCGAATGGTGAGCGCGTTAAGTTGCAAAAATCTATTAACGTGATTCGTTCAACAATTACCGAGACTATCGAACATAGCTACACCAGTAAAACAAAGAAGATTAATAAGAAGAATGAAGAAAAATAAACTATTTATTAATTATAGCACAAAAACGCGCAAAAGTCAATATAAGCTTATGTTTATCGCGATTTTTGTAGCTGTTTTTGTTCCTATTTTTGCCATAATAACTTCAACGACAAAAGTCTTCGCCCTTGATAAACAGAACTTCTATTTTGAAAGTTTTGTCGCCGACTACTATGTCCACAAGGATGAAGAGGGTGTCTCAAGAATGAAAGTTGTGGAGGCTTTTACTACAATTTTTCCAGACTATAATCAGAATAAAGGTCTGTGCCGACGTATTCCATATACTAGCAATGGTGGCAAAAATCTCACATTGGAAAAGCTCACCAAGAATAATATTATCGTAACTCGTAACGGCCACAGCGAGCCAATCTATAGTATTGATGAAGTCGAGAATGAAGAATATGAAGTATGCACTGGCACTAATGATTATGTAACTGGCAAGCAGGTCTATACTTTTGAATATGAATTTAGAAATGTTGTCACGGATTTCGTAAGGCAAGGTTCTTATATTAAGAATAATGGCAGCAATTCAATTTATGCAGCACCAGATGGATCGGGCTCAGCCTGGCAAGAAATCTACTGGGATACTAATGGTACTGGTTTCTCGCAAAGATTTAAATCCCTAATCGCACGCGTACACTTTGAAGAACCGGAAAACTTGACTGGGCAAGCCTGGTGCTACGTGGGTAGGTATGGATCGAACAACCAATCGCGCTGTACTATTTCAAAGCTCGATGATGGAATTATGTTTGAGACTGGCACATTGAGTAGTGGCGAAAACCTAACGTTTGATATTGAATTAAAGCCAGGTTCTTTCAAACTTCCGCCACCAACAGAAAGCCATGCTATGCCAGTTTTTGCATCCCTTGCGGTTGGAATCTTGAGTTTTGTCACATTCTTTAGCGCACGCGCATATATTAAGGCCGCACCAAAACGTAGCTACTTTAAGAATATTCTCGTCAAGCCAGAATATGAGCCGCCAAAAGGCTACGATATGCACTCGCTTGCCGAGGATTACATTGGCACCCATTCCAATCCGAGCGTAGCCTCAATCGTCAAAATGGTGACGGATGGCAGAATCGATCTTATTAAAGGTGATAAAAAAGTATTCGGTGGCTATAATTGGCAAATTACCGTCAAGAGCCTAGCGAACATTGAGCGAAACGAAGAATTAATTCTCAAAATCTTGAATGGTGGCGATGCAGTCTATGAAGGCCAAACTATTAAACTCAAACGCTATTATAATAACTCTCGTCTAGAGTCGCTTGGTCGCCAGCTCGAAAAATATGGCCGTACCAACGGACATAGTTTAGGGCTTTTGGTTGATAACAAGATTCATGGCACATCTGCAACGGTTAGTGTTGTATTGTTTACATTTTGTATCATGGTGATACCAATCGCGCTTACTATGCTTGCGGCTAATGACAATGTTAAAAAAATACTTGATGAATTCGAATCGCTCGATGATAATGTTGCGGACAGTATTGTTGCGGGCTTAGGCCAAGAATACTATGCGGATGGTCGCCTACTTGTAGGCCTTAAAGAAAGTGTTATTACGATTCTTGTTTCGATTGTGGTGGCTACAGTAATTAATATATTCTTCCGTAAGAATTCCGAAAAATATTCGAAGCGCACCGAAAAAGGCCTTGAAGTTTCGCGACAACTCGAAGGTCTTAAAATGTATATTAAAATGGCCGAAGCCGACCGTATCGCATATCTGCAAAGCGTGCCAGGTGCCGACACTTCGCCAGAAGGAATCGTGAAACTATACGAAAAACTCTTGCCGTACGCAATTTTCTTCGGCGTAGAAAAAACTTGGCTCAAAGAAATGAACAATTATTGCGAACTGAATCATTTAAACTCAGCTTCCATGAATCTAAATGTTTCAGACGTGATGTTAATGAATTCATTTATCCGCACAATTCCACAAACTACGAACTTCTCCAGCTATGGATCATCAACTAGCAGTTCAAGTTCAAGCCATTCTGGCGGCGGAGGCGGTGGCTTCTCCGGCGGCGGAGGCGGCGGAGGAGGAGGCGGCGGCCGCTAAATCCGAAGCCAATTACAAAAAAGCAGAAAAGTGGGCATTAATTTGTATGTTAAAAAAGTCCACGATGTCTTGCGAAAAATAACCATAAGCATTATAATAAACTAATAAAGAGAAGTAGAATAAGAGGAAAAACTAATAATGGACTCAAATAGCAATCCAATTACTAATGCCAACCCTGGGATGCCAGCAATTCCGTCATCTCCAGCTCCAGCTCCAGTCGTTCCTACACCAAGCGACTCGATGCCAACTATCCCAACACCAGTAGATAATACCGTTCCACCAGAACCAGCTACGAGTTCGGTTCCTACTTTCTCGTCCAACAATCCAGCGGCTAATGCTGCTCCAGTTGTTCCTACAACAAGTTCTACTCCTACTTCTTTTGGTTATAATAGCGGTTTTGACACCAACGTGGCCGCCGCAAACAAAAAAGAAAGCTTCGATCCGAGTTCAGTCGCAAGCTTCTTCACTCCAGAAACTCCATCTTATTCCAATGGTGGCATTATTGCTGCTACCGAGCCTATCACTGAGCCAGATCCAATTCCGGAACCAGATCCAGAAGAATTAGAGCTCAATGCGCCATTCCAGGCTGCAGCACCAGTCCCGGGCTCAATCGGTAGTGCTGTTTCCGTTCCAAAAGATGCACCTATTCCATCTGCTGAAGAAAAGCCAAAGAAAGGTGGCCTCTTTGGCAAAAAATCTACACCAGCTCCAGCTCCGGCACCAGAACCAACTCCAGCTCCAACTACTCCGGAAATGGATTTAAATTCTACCTCGCCATCACTATCATCTGAAACAATTGTTAATCCAAACAATCCATTCTTAGCGCAAAATGCTGCACCAGCTCCAGCTCCTGCACCAGAACCAACTCCAACCCCAACGCCGGAAATGGCTCCAGTCGCACCAGCTTCAGAACCGGCGCCAGCTCCAGTCGCTGCTCCAGCTCCAGTTGCTGAGCCGGCTCCAATTGCTCCAGTCGCAGAGGCTCCTGTTGAGCCAGTCATGGCCGCACCTCAAGATATAATGATGCAACAAGATCCAACCATGATGAGTATGGCACCAGCTCCAGAAATTCCACAGTTCGATCCAAATAGTCCGCTTCCTATGCCTGGCGACCCAATGATGCAACCTGCTCCAGACATGCCATTTGCATTTGATTCGGCTAATAATCAAATGAATCCATTCGCTGAAGCTGCCGCTTTGAACGCAGATCCAAATGCAATTGTTGCTGGCGCTCCAGAAAAAGCCAAGAATAATAAGAAAATGCTAATTATTGGTGGTGCAGCTGCGGCCGCCGTACTATTAATCGTTTTATTGGTGGTAATGATGGGCGGCGGTAGTAAAAAACCGGTGGCGAATAATCCAAATACTCCAACTCCGGATCCAGTTCCAGTTACTCCAACCAGTGGCACTACCGTTTGTAAGAAGAAATTCACCGACGAAAGATTGGCGAGCTTTGGTGGTGCCGAGGATGGCACGACTAATGTAAATATTGAATTTAAAGATGATGTAGTCAAGAGTATCACACTGTTCGAAACGCTTAACTTTGATAACGAAACCAACCGCAAGAGCGGTCTCCGCACACTCAAGGAAGAGTATAACAGTGATTTGGAAAAGTATAATATCACAGATGAAACTATGCTTGATACCGAATATGTAAAGGATACTTTATCTATCACCGGTACTAGGAAGCCTACAAGCCTTTCATCTATCGATGCTGGCATTGTAAAACTATTTGGTCTCGTCTCGAGTGAAGGCGACTATGTCGCAGAGGATACGATCGCAGGTTATGAAGACAAAGGCTTCACTTGTACTGAAAAAGGTAGCGATGTAGAGGATGACGATGAAATTGATGAAGAGCTAGAAGATGAAGGCCCAGAATACACGACGGAAGATATTTCGGAAGAAGAGGAAGATCCTACTATTGAAGATGAGGACGTTTTCGAATTCTAACAAAAACGATTAATAAAAGCGCACCTCCGGGTGCGTTTTTTTGATGTCTGCTCAGCTTGAAAAAAGTCGAAAAAATGGTAATATATTATTATGTCTAAGATATATATTACTACAGCTATACCATATATTAATGGCGTTCCGCACGTTGGCCACGCGATGGATTACTGTCTTTCTGATGTTTATTCTCGCTACCACAAACAGCTTGGCGACGAAGTGCGCTTCCAAGTTGGTACGGACGAGCATGGTAATAAAATCTACAAAAAAGCCCTCGAAGAGGGAATTGATACTCAAAGTTTTGTCGACCGCAACTCTCAAGTTTTTCGTGATTTTATCAAGGCTTTGAATGTTGAATATACTGACTTTATTCGTACTACCGACGAAGATCATATGCGTCGCTGCCAAGAGATTTGGAAAAAGCTTGAAGACCACATTTATTCCGCAAAATATGAAGGTTGGTACTGTGCTGGTTGTGAAAACTTTGTGACTGAAAAAGAATACGAAGAAAACCATGGCGTCTGTCCAGACCATCAAAAACCATATGAAAAGATTGCCGAAGAAAACTACTATCTTCGCATCAGCGATTTTAAAGAACAAATCAAATCTGCGATCGAAAAAGACGAAATGCGTATTTTGCCAGACTTTCGCAAAAACGAAGTCTTAAAGCTCATTGAAGACGCACCAGATGTTTCGATTTCTCGTCCAAAGTCACAGGTTTCATGGGGTATTCCGGTTCCTGGCGATGAAGACCAGGTAATGTATGTTTGGCTTGATGCATTATCAAATTATATTACCGTCCTTGGCTATCCAGACAATGATATTCTAAAGTGGTGGCCAGCTTCTGTCCAATTTGTAGGTAAGGACATCTTGCGCTTCCATACTATTATTTGGCCAGCAATTTTGATCGGTCTAGGCCTTCCACTTCCAAAAGTGATTACTTCGCACGGCTTCATTATGGCTAATGGCCAGAAGATGTCTAAGTCGGTCGGCAACGTCGTTGCGCCAATGGAAATAATCGAAAAACACGGCGTCGAAGCTTTCCGTTATTTCTTCCTTCGCCATGTTGATTCATTCCTAGATGCTGATTTTACTTGGGAGAAGTTTGAAGATTCCTATGCAAATGAATTGGCTAACGACCTAGGCAACCTTGTTCAGCGCCTTGCCACTATGGACAATAAGAATGAAATTAGCGTCGAGAAAGTAATTGAAGGTTACGAAGCTAGACTTGTAAATCTTCGCGAAGATAATCAAGAATACTATAGTCTCATGGATAACTTCGAATTTAGCAAAGCTTTTGACTATGCTTGGGAAAAAGTTCAGGCCATCAATAAACGTATAGATGATGAGAAGCCATGGATGCTTAAGAAAACTGGTGAACTCGAAAAACTTGAAACCTCACTCGTTTCAATTTCCGACGATCTTTTAATTGTAAACGAATTATTAAAACCATTTCTTCCGGAAACTACAGAAAAAATCACTGCGGTCTTCACAAATAAAGACGGTATCGCAGCGCCAGCAACTCCACTCTTCCCAAAGAACTAAAAAAAGAACCCCGCGAAGGGGTTCTCTTTGTTCCTAATTTCTAGGTGTTATTTTTCGCTGTTTTCGCCAGACAAGCGGCTAGTAACATCGGAAAGATAGAAGCCAATTACGCCGGCAATCATTGGGATGAATGCGTAGCAGGAAAGGGCTTGAAGGATTCCGCCAACTACTTCGCCAAAGTTTTCACCAGTGGTTGGGAAAATTTGAAGCATAAGAGCTGCGGATGGGTTGAAGACGAAGTTGCTTTCAAGACCAAAATAAGCTCGGGAAACAACATATCCAACAAGAACAGCAAGTGCAAGACCACCAGCTGCAACGGCAGCAAAGGTGAAGGCGCTGCGCTTGTAGTTGAGGGCGCGTGAATAGAAGAAGGCGATTACGAGAGCGCCGATAGCTTCTACCATTGCAACGTTCCAGAAGTTGCCTTCGCCAATAGCAGCGAGGGATGGTACTGGATAAGCGGTGTCGCCGCCAGCAATGTGGAAGGAGTTGAAGACCATCCAACCAAGCCATGCACCGACAACCTGAGCGATGATGTAGAGAACACCGCGAATAACTGACATTCTGCGGGTAGCCATCATGCCGGCAGTGATGATTGGGTTGAGCTGTGCACCAGAAATGGCAAATACAGCAACAACGATTGCGATATATACGACTGAGAACATTGCCATGTTGGCGATGCCGATACCAAGAAGACCAAAGAGGAACATGGTCATACAGGCAGTACCGAGTACTTCACCTAATAATGCACCATATAGTTTTGGCTTCTTGAAAATGGTGAGAATGCTTTCTTTCTCATCATATTTCTTTTTAAAGAATCCCTTAAATACAGATTCTTCTTTTTTGTTTTCCACCACCTTTTCTGTTTTTGCTTCCGGAGCCTCGGATACTGGCTTTGCAACGGTTTTTGCAGCAGTTTTCGCAGTAGTTTTCGGCTTCGAAGCGGTCTTAGACTTGGTAGTCTTCGCGGCCGCTGTCTTTGGCTTCTTAGTAGTTGCCATTCTGACCTCCTTAAATAATAATAAGTTCATTATAGCACAATTTCACCCCTTGCAAGTAATTTTATACAGATTGGTTAAAAATAAGCACCATATATAATATGGATAGTTTCGTAATCGAGCGTAAACTTTTGCGTGCTATAATATATAAATATAACCGCAATAAAGTAGAGGTAAAAATGGGAATTATTGTTAGCAAAAATGACGAAAAAGATAATGATTTAAATCGTAGAATTACGGCGGACTTGCGTGAGCGTGCTAAAGTTACCGAGAAGCAAGCCGATCCAGATCTCGTCGAAGACTCAGATTATGTCAAAGATTTTAGTAAAACCAGTCACTTTGGTTGGATTTGGATTGTATTAATCTTGGGTGCAGCAGGTGTCTTAATCGCTTTGGTTTTTTTCTAAAAAATAATTAACCGTGAGCATGATATAATAAATCTATATGGCAAATGCAGGTCAAGCCAAATTTGATGCCCGTGCATCGGAGCGAAAAGGGATCACTCCTGGTTTTTCAAACCAAAATGGCAAAAGCGACCGCACGCCTATCACTGGTTCGGAAAAAGATTCTACCAATAAACCAAATGGTGCCAGTACCGACAAAGATGAGGCGGCAAAAAACGCCGAGCAGAATCTTTCCGACGCTGAGCAAAACGCTTCCGATTCCCCAGTAAATGAAGGGGAAGATATTGACGACATCAATGGTATGGAGGGCGGCAGTGGTTTTCATCCGGTCAATAGCTTTGTTAATACGGCAAGTTCCAAAACCTTAGTTGGTCGCTTTGCATTTAATAAACTCAATAATAAAGGCCCTGTTGGCACTGTTATTTTGTTATTAATTATCGTCGGTACGATGATGTTTTCTGCGCAATCCTTGATGCCGTTCAGCCTTCTTTCGCAGCTCAGAGATAAATTTGATGGTATTAATATTTCTAACCAAACTCGCTCCAAGGTCTTTTTGCGTACTCAACTCAAAAGAAAAGGCATTAAGGGCGCCACTACCAAAAAAGTCTTTGGCGATGGTAGCGAAGTTTATAAACTATCTAAGAATCAACAAGCGAAATTAGCCGCAGAAGGTATTGAATTGCAAGAGTTTGAAGTCGGTGAAGGCAACAATAAGCAAACGGTTAGTGCGCTCGTTTTTGATGATGGTTCTGGAACTCGCAAGCTTGTTGCGGCGGACTACGATGACATCGATGTTCTTAAGAAGCTGGGTAGCGGCGTAATAGATGTGGATCCAGATGTAGATGGCGTCGGAAAATACAAAATCGATCTCGATAATATAGAAACGTTTGACACGAAATGGCGGACCGATACCGACTTCATGAATGGTTACAACAAAAGCTCACGTACGTGGCGCGGTTCGGTGGGGGCATGGTTCGATGGCGTAACGGCTAGATTTTTGAATCGTTTCGCACTTACGAGGAAGATTTTTGGAAAGTTTATTGAGAGGGTAGAGGGAGAACAAGCTGGAAACACAAGGAGTAGAGTGTCTGATACCATTAATGATAGTGGCGTGCAGGATACAAGTAGAAGTCTCGAAACCGTCACATATGATTCTGAAGATGAGTACGAGGTGGAAACCGACGATGGAAAGGGTGGCACAACAAAAACGACCGCAAAAAGCGATAACGGACAGAGGGGATTTTATGACGGTGTTGATTCAAAGGCAAGACCAGGGGTGGAGGGCAGTGCCGATATTCTAGAATCGCGAGGAATAGATACTGATAAAGTAAGCTTAGGCTCTAGTAAGAATTCGAAGGCCAAGGTTGCAGAAATGAAGACAAAACTTGAGAATTCCGTTTCTAAACGCGTGAGTGGTATTGCAAATCTTGTGGCTAATTCGACTTGTATGATTCTGAATGTAGTGGGTACAGTAATGCTCGTTGGTGCGGCGCAGGAATCAGTACAACTACTAAAAGTTGCCACGAGTTTCCTTGAGACTGTTGATAAGACGCGCGCTGGTGATGGCGAGGGCGCACCAATTCATACGTTGGGAAATGCTCTCACTATGAAGACGGATACAGTCATAGAAAGTGAAGACGGAAGAGAGGTGGTAAAAGAGGATATGAGCGCTATGCAATCGAACGGAATTATGTCGCTCTATACTGGACTGGCTATGAACCCGTATGATAAAAGTGTTAAATCATTCACCTTTGGTGAAACGATTAATAATATACTAGGTCAAGTCACTACAAGCATGGAATCGTTTAGGGCTTGTGCAATTGCGAAAATTGCAGCGGCAACAGTGAGCGCGGTGCTAGATTTGGCTGAAATTATTCTCGGCGTGCTTACTGGTGGCGTTAGTGTATTGGCGAAAAAAGCAGGAGAAGCGCTGTTCGGCGCGGCAATAAGCGTTGGCGTGGCGACGGTAGTAAGCGCAATTACTAGTACTCTAATTCCAAAAATTGTCACCTGGGTGATAAGAGATTTGGTTACTGACTTGGCGGGAGAAAACTACGGAAATGCAATTATGGCGGGTGCAAGCAAGTATATGTCTAGTAACTTTAGGAATGGAGGCGGCTCGCTTACAAATAAAAATGAATACCTGTCATATAGGGTGCAGCAAGAAGCAATACTTGCGGAACAAGCCGAATATGAACGTAGAACATTGAGTCCATTTGATGTAACATCTCGTCATACCTTCCTCGGTAGTATTATGAATCAGATAATCACACTTAGTACATTGCCAAATAGTGCGGTAGGGGCATTCTCGAACGTTAGTTCAATGGTGGGCGGTTCAATTCTTGCATTGATGCCTTCCGTATCTGCTGCTAGCGACATTGAAAAAGACATGCTTAGTGATGAAGACTTCCAAAAGACCTGTCCGTTCCTAGCTTCCATTGGAGCATATGGTGATGCGTATTGTAATCCGTATGTTATTACGGATATGAGTACTATTGGTACTGATCCCGGAACAATTGAAGAAGACTCACGCATAACAAATAGCGTTGATAGTAACGGAAACATTAAAGAAGGCACTAACCTTGCTAAATATGTCCTTTACTGCGGAAACCGTACGTCGGACTTTGGTATTGCCGATAATAATATTGTCAATGAAATTGGTGATTCTGCTTTCCTTAACACGGGCAACGGCACAGCCAACGCTGCGATAGGCGCAATTCCAGTAATCGGTGATTTGGCGGATATGTTCTCTAACCAATCACAGCTCGAGAATGCAGGGTTTATTAGCGGCGAATCATGCGTAGCTGGAAACGATAGCGATACTATGTCATGGGAAGAAGGCAAGGTCTATCAGAGATATGTAGAAGACCAAAGAATTTACGAAGCCGTCCAACCAGGCTACAAATCAACAGTAACGGCATTCCTTGATAAATATTACGAAGAGCATCCTCTGGATAATAGCTATGAAGGCATTCTTGCCCGCTATTCTGGACTTACTAAGGATCAGGTGATCGCCGCATTGGAATATGAAGAGTATATCAAGTTCATCGCAGAATATGAGCCGGAAGAACGCTACGCATTTGGTGAGAAGCTTGTCAAAAAGATTCAGAGTAAAATCTTTGAGGCCGAAGGTGACAATTCCGTCTCCCTTCTCCAACACGAAGTTGTCTATGCTGACGTTCGCAATCGCGCCTTTGCAATGGCTTAAAGCTACATCTATTTAAGAGATAAACTCGAGAAAAAGTGTTATAATATAGACATGCAAAATCTCGAGAAATTAAAGGCCGAGCTTAAGGCCTTAAACGCTGAATATGCCAAAATTAAAGACGTGCCTGCCGCGGAACGTGCTGATTTTGGTAAAAAACTAAATATCAAAAAGAATGAGCTCATGGCCAAAATTGCCGAAGCTGAAGCTGAAGCTTTGAATGTTGCCGTTGAGCCACTCGATATCACCGCGCCAACTGCGCCAAACGAACCACTTCCGGAGTTTATTTCCTCTAGCAATGGTTCCGCTCATCCACTTATGACTGAGCTTGATCGCGTGATCAGTATCTATCAATTGATGGGCTTTGATGTAGTTGAACCACGCCAGCTTGATGATGAGTATCACATGTTCGATAGCCTTAACTTCGCGAAGGAGCATCCTGCTCGAGATGGATATGATACCTTCCGCACCGAAGAAGGCTTTATTCCACCAGCTCATACTTCTACCATGCAGCACCGTGTGCTTAAAGCTTACAAGCACAACTTAGACGAAGGTAAAAACATTGCCGTTGTTGTGCCGGGCCGTGTCTTCCGCAACGAAGATGTTGACGCAACCCACGAGCACACTTTCTATCAGTGTGAAGGTGTCTATGTCTCCAAGGATTGTACGCTTGGCAACATGCTTGGAATTTTGCGTGAATTTTTCGAGAAATACTACGAACAAAAACTCGACATTTCAACTCAGCCGGGTTACTTCCCATTCACTGAGCCATCCCTCGAGTTTAAGATTGAAAAACCAAAAACTCTCGGCGGCAAAAAAGGTGAATTTATCGAGATGCTTGGTTGTGGCATGATTCATCCAAACGTTCTTAAAATGGCCGGCATCGACCCAACCGTTTATCACGGCTTCGCATGGGGCGGCGGTATCGATCGTCTCGTCATGCTTCGCTACGGTCTTAAGGATGTGCGTTTCTTCGAATCTGGCAAACTTAATTTCTTGAAGGAGTTTTAATATGAAGATTTCTCTAAATTGGCTCAAGAAGTATGTTGATATTGATGTAAATAATGGTGACCTCGAAAAACTTATCGACTCTCGCCTTGTTGAAATCGAAGAAGTTATCGACGAATCCAAAAAGTACGACAATATCTTTATCGTAAAAGTTGTTGAATGCGAAGCTATTCCAGAAACTCACCTTCATCTTTGCAAAGTTGATGCCGGAAAGCACGAACTGGCTGGCGAAGATGGCTTGGTGCAAGTAGTTTGTGGTGCGCCAAATGTTCATGCTGGCATGCTTGCAGCTTGGATTGCTCCGGGCGCTATCGTGCCACAAAGCGTACATGAAGACGCTCCGTTTGTTATTGGTAAGCGTAAAATGCTCGGCAAATATGATTCATTTGGCATGCTTGCCGGTGCCGACGAACTCGATCTTGGCGATGATCACAGTGGTATTGTTGAAATCGATCCAGAAATGGCCAAGCCTGGTGATAAGCTTGCCGATATCTTTGAACTCGACGACGCAATTCTCGATATCGAAAATAAATCTTTGACTCACCGCCCAGACTGTTTTGGTCTGCTCGGCTTCGCCAGGGAAGTGGCCGGTATTCTTGGTAAAGAATTTAAATCCGAACCCGCTGTAGAAGAAAGTGATTTTAAGAAAATCGGCGTTTCAATTGCAGACGCTACGATTTGCCCACGTTATTCTGGCGTTGTACTTAAGAAACATGGCGAGATTAAAAAGAAATATTTGTCTCTCCAGGATACCATCATTGCCAAAGCTGGCATGCGCCCAGTCGATCCAATTGTGGATGCAACGAATTATCTCATGCTACTTACCGGCCAACCACTTCATGCTTTTGACTACGACAAATTCCTCGCTGTCGGCAAAACTACCGAGCCAAAAGTTGGTGTACGTGTAGCTAAGAAGGGTGAAAAGCTCGTTCTTCTCGACGATTCTGACGTTGAACTTAATGAAACCGATATTGTAATTACAAGTAACGACGTTCCAGTTGCGCTCGCCGGTGCGATGGGTGGCAAGTCTACCATGATCGATGAAAACACTAAGAATGTCATCATTGAGTCTGCTACATTCAGCCTTTATAATCTTCGCAAAACCCAGATGGCTCACGGTATTTTCTCTGAGGCAATTACTCGCTTTACCAAAGGTCAACCAGCTTACCAAACTCTAAATGTTGCTTTGAAATGCGCCGAAGCTTTGAAAGATGGTTTTGAGATCTCCGAAGTAATTGATTCTGGATTTAAGCTAGAAAAAATCGTCGTAAAAGTATCTACTGATGAAATCAATAATCTTCTCGGCACAAAGTATTCCAACAAGGAAATCGTTAAGACTCTTACAAATGTTGAATTCGAAGTTGAAGTAGATGGTAATAATCTTTCCGTCACCGCTCCAGCTTGGCGTACTGATATTCATATCAAGGAAGACATCATCGAGGAAGTTGGTCGCTTGAATGGCTACGATAACATTACTCCAATTCTTCCAGCCCACGGCACAGCAGAGAAGAACTGCATGGTTTCCGTAAAGTCTGAGATTCGCAACTACTTCAGTCTTACCGGTGCCAACGAACTTCTCACCTACACCTTCGTTCATGGTGATTTACTTGAAAAAGTTGGGCAAGATGTTAAGAACTCTTATCGTCTCGTCAACTCAATTTCTCCAGAACTTCAGTATCTCCGCCAGCAAATCGTTCCATCTTTGCTAACGAAGGCTTACGACAATCTCCGCGCTAAGCACCTCGAGTTTGCATTATTTGAAATGAACCAAGTCTTCTTGCGTTCCGATGGTGTTGATGAAGATGGTGTTCCAGTCGCAAACAATAACCTTGCTATGGTCGTAGTCGACAATACCGAGAAAACTAAGTACTACCTCGCCAAGAAATATCTTGAAGGTGTCGCAAAGAAACTTGGCATTGCAATCGAACTCAAATCATTCGCAGGTGCCAAAGAAAAATATGAAGCCTACTACGAACCAAAGCGCAGCGCTAGTGTTTATGTAAACGACGAATTGGTTGGTTGCATTGGTGAGATTAAGAATAGCGTCCTTGCTAAGCTCAAACTTCCACGCGGTACGGCTGCGTTCGAAATCAGCCTCGACCAAATTGTGAAGTTTGCCACCCGCAAGAAAGCTATTGCCGAGATTAGCGAATTCCCATCCGTCTCTCGTGATCTTACAATTAAAACAGATAAGGCTTACGCTGAAATCTACGCCAAGATTGAAAATGTTTTTGCTGAAAGTGGACTATTCTATTCAATCAATCCAACCTCAATCTACCGCGGCGAAAATGATGCTAAGAATTCTATCTCATTCCATCTTGAATTCTCAGACAAGAACAAGACCCTTGAATCATCTGAAATTCAAGCAATCATGAATGAATTAGAAAAGATCTAGAAGTAAACCGCCACTGATGGCGAGGAAACCTAACCCATAAAAAAATAACCAATCAGAGCTTGCTCTAATTGGTTATTTTTTAGAAGTTTCCGAGCATCAGTGGTGGTTTGCTTATTAAATTTTTGCGAAATAATTATGATTATGTTAAAATTGTTTTATGATATTGCTCGATAGCGTAAGTAAGATTTATCCAGGGGACAGAACCCCGGCTCTTGATAATATCTCTTTACATATCGAGCCAAATGAATTTGTCTTTCTCGTAGGTAAATCCGGTGCCGGTAAATCCACGCTCATGAAGATGCTTACCAAGGAGGAAACACCTGATTCTGGTAAGATTATCGTTGGCGGTATTGATCTTGATTATGTGAAGAAACGTAATATTCCAAACTATCGCCGTCGCCTCGGTGTGGTCTTCCAGGATTTTAAGCTTTTGCCGCGCCGTACCGTTTATGAAAACGTAGCATTCGCACTTGAAATCGCCGGCATGAGTGGTCGCGACATTCGCCGCACTGTACCAAAGGTGCTCGAGCTTGTTGACCTTGCCGATCAGGCTAAGAAATTCCCAGGTCAGCTTTCCGGTGGTCAACAACAACGTGTTTCGATTGCGCGTTCCGTTGCTCGCCAGCCAAAGATTCTCATCGCCGATGAGCCTACTGGACAGCTCGATAAACTAACCACCGAAGAAATTATTACCTTACTCAAGAAGATTAATGATTTTGGTACCACAATACTGGTTACTACTCACAACGAAAACATCGTTAACAATCTTCAGAAGCGCGTTATTACTATGGAAGATGGCCGTATTATTAGTGACCAGAAGTCTAACGGTATTTATAAACTCGAAGATACTCCGGAAGAAGAAGAGAAACACGTTCGTGAAATCCGTACGCCAGGCTATGCCTATAAGACTCAGGTAAAATCAATGGATATCGCAAGGCCAACAAGGCCACAGGTCCAAGAGCAACCAGTTGTTCGTCAAACAGCAGTACGTGCTGTTACACCAAAAGCCGAGCCAGTGCGCCCAACCGCAGTCACTCGCCGTGCTACTGCAGGGGAATCATCACTCAAACTTGTTGCATCTCGTAGAGCTGCTGTAAGGGCTGCCAAGGCTGCAGAGCTTGCAAAGAATTCCCGCCATGCAACCGCATCGGCCTCACGTACAGCAACTGCGCGTACTTCATCTACTGCCGCTCGCGCCGCTGCGCCAGCTCGTCGCACCGTAGAGCCAGCTAAAACTAAAAGGAAATTAGTAAGATGACCACGGAAGAAACTGAAAAAATCACCAGCAATAAGAAGCTCCTCAAGAAGAATGCCAAGAAGAGCCTCCGTGCCATGCGTAAGATGCAAGGCCGTCATATTGTACGTGAAAAAGTTCGCGTTGTTAAATATGGCGCCAGTGGTTTTGCTCGCAACGTCTGGCTTTCTGCTGCGGCTACCGTCGTAATGGCTATCACACTTATTATTCTATTCCTCACCGTGGTTGCTAGCTCGATTCTTGCTAACACTGCTGATGCAATGCGCGAAAAAATCGATATTACCGTTTTCTTGAAGCCAAATACTTCTGAACGTGTACTCGAAAAACTCACCAAGATTGTTTCCGAAGATAAAAATACAAAGTCGGTAGTTGTTTCAAGCTCCGAGCAGGAGGCCGAGAAACTTATCGCCGAATCTAGTGACTACGAAAACTTCTCCGACATTCTTGATGAAGATATGCGCAATGCAATCCTTATGCAAATGCCAGCTACTATGCGCATTAAGGTCTACGATCTTAATAATATCAACTCGCTCAAGAATATTGTTGAGACTGATGAGATGTTTGTGAAATACATCCATGAAGAAAAAGAGCCAACCTATGACGTGAATCAAGCCGAGATCGCTACGGTTACTTCATGGGCGAACATTGCACGCGCCGCTGGTATTATTCTTGGCATTGTCTTCTTAGCCATCTCTACGCTTATCATCTTCAGCACGATTCGTATGGCTATCTTTAGTCGCCGTGAAGAAATCTACATGATGAAACTAGTTGGTGCAGATAAAACCTTTATTCGCGGGCCATTCATTGTTGAGGCGGAGATTTGCGGTATTGTTGCTGGTATCGTTGCGGGAACTGCTAGCTACTTCCTCTTCAAATTCATTGCCCCAAAACTTGCAGATTATGGTATCACAGTAAATCAGATTAGCGATATCTTAAACTCGAATCGTGTAATATTAGTATTCCTCGCTTTTGTGGCTGGTGGTCTCTTGATTGGCCGCATCTCTTCACGTCTTGCAGTATCTCGCTACCTTCACAATAGCAAGCATTCAAAATAACAGAGAATTACCCCAAATAACCATTTACATTTTGGGAAAATCATGCTAAAGTATAAGCATGATAATGCATAAACACGCCAATTTGAAGTGTCTTATCGCTGCTTTTGTGTTTATGTTTGCTACTATTTTCGGCCTTCGCGCAACTAGCGAAGCCGATGCTATCTCTAGAGCCTGTCAGAATAGTCCAGCCTGTCTTGAGGCTATTGAGAAGGAGAAAGAAGCTACTCGCAATGCTGCCGAGGCCCAAGACGCTGCTAATACATATGAGGCAAAAGTTAGTGAGCTCAATATGGAAATTGCTATCCAAGAGGCTAAGATTGCTCAAACCGAAGTTCAGATCGATGATTTGTCTCGCCAGATTGCCGAAGATGAGCAATTGCTAAAAGATGAGCAAGAAGCTCTCGCTTCACTACTTATTAAGATGCATTTTAATGAAGATGCCGAGCCAATTAAGATTCTCGCTAGCAGTACTTCTATTTCCGACCTTGCCGAGAAAAAAGCTCGCGAAGAAGTTGCTCGTTTGCAGATTAGTACGACGGCTGCCGTTGTAAAGGAACGCAAAGAGCGCCTTGAAAATGAAAAAGTAGATCTTGAGAACCTCTTGTTTGCACAGCAACAAACCAAGAGTGCACTTGCCGAGGTTCGTGCCGAGCAACAAGCTCTCGTTAACAAATATCAAGACGATGCTGAGGCCTATGCCGCACAAGCAGAAGAAGCCAAGCAAGCTAAGATCGAGGCTGAGCGTAGAGAACAGGAAGCGCATCCAGAGCTCTATCGTAACGGTAGCTCTTATACGGGCGTAAATACCTACCCATGGCAGGCTGATTGTCCGCAGCGTCAAGATGCCTACACGACTTATTGGGAAGATTACCTAAATGGTTGGCAAAAAATCGGCGGTTACGTTTGCGAATGTGTGAGCTATGTCGGCTGGAAGGCCTACGAACAGTACGGTGTAGCACTAGCTTGGGGTAATGCGTATGACTGGGATAATGTGGCTCGAAGTAGTTATTATGCCAATCTTGGTTATTATGTAAACAGTACCCCAGCACCAAATACGATTGGTCAGGCCGATGGTGGTCGTTGGGGACATGTCTTCTGGGTAGAAGATGTTAATGCTGATGGTTCGATTAATGTAACCGAATACAACAATGCTTGGGCTACCATGCTTTATTCTGGCGATCAGCATTATGGTGACTTTGGTGCTCGCCGCATTCCGGCAAACGAAGTTTGGCAATATAATTTCATTCACTTCCCGGGCACCTAGACGATAAGTGCTTGAACTATAAGCTTTAGGTTTTTCAGGTTCGCTTTAAGTTTTTTATGCTAAAATAATGTAATGAAGAGTAAAAAGAATTGGAGTGACAGGAGAGTTTCTCTTGGAAACGTAGTTATTATTGCTGCAGTCTTTGCAGTAATTGGTGGCTTTATTGGCTACTTCTCAAAAAATATCTTACCAACTTATGCGCCATATTTTGGCTTCAAAGTAGATAGTTCTACAGACTGGTCTGCACTGGATGAAGTCTACAATCAGCTCAAAAGTACCTATGATGGTGAAATCGACCAAACCAAGGCTATCGAATATGCCAAAAAGGGCATTACAGCCTCTCTTGGTGATGTCTACACAGAATATATGACCGCCGAAGAATCGCAAGCCTTTCAGGATTCACTCCATGGCAACGTCGGCTCTGGTGTAGGTATCGAAATGGGCCTTCGTGATGGCTATACTCGCGTACTCCGCACTCTTCCAGATAACCCAGCACGCAAAGCAGGTATCTTTGCTGGTGATATTATTTATAAAGTAAACGGCGAAGAAGTTTATCAGCTCACTCCAGAACAAATCGCTCTCAAAGTCCGTGGCGAAACTGGCACCGAGGTTACCCTTACGGTTGTCCGCGACGGCAAGGAACTATCTTTTACAATGGTTCGCGAAACCATTAATAACGTCTCCGCCTTTATCGATTACAAAGGCGATGCTGCTATTATTACGGTAAACCGCTTCGATCTTGATACTGGTTCGCTCGTTCGTGGATTTGCTCAGGAAGCTCTCGAAAAGAATGTAAAAAGAGTCGTATTAGACCTTCGTGATAACGGTGGTGGCTATGTCTCGGCCGCTCAGGAAATGTTGAGCCTTTGGGTGGACGCTGGTAAGCCTGCACTTATGCAGAAATCACTCCATTTTGGTAATGAATCTATGAATATCACTGGTGGCTCACCAATCCTCAAGGATACAAAGACGATTGTGCTCGTAAATGGCTCCACTGCATCTGCTTCGGAGATTGTGGCTGGTGCTTTGCAAGATTATGGCAAGGCAACCGTCCTCGGCGAAAAGACCTATGGTAAGGGTGTAATGCAAGGAGTTTATAATCTCTCTGGTGCTACCACGCTCAAAGTTACTATCGCTAGCTGGTATACGCCAAACGACCGTTCGATCAATAAAGACGGCATCGAACCAGACGTAGTGGTTGAACGTACTCACGACGATATTAATGCTATGCGCGATCCACAGCTTGATAAAGCGCTTGAACTATAAAAGAAAGGAAAACATATGATCAAAGTTTATTCTACCGCAACCTGCCCATACTGCCACGCCTTGATGGACTGGCTAGATGATTTGGGAGTCGAATATGAAGAAATTGATGCAACAGGAATGGATGATATTCAAGCAGTGCCTGTTACTGAGATTGATGGACAACGTATTGAGGGGTTTGATAGACCAGCTATAAAGAAAGCACTTAAGAAACTCAATAAAGATTAATTCTTTTTGTTTATAATTACTTCTTGATAAATCTCTTCAAAACGTTGCAAGGTCCTATCCATATCGTGTTGGGAGGCAATCTCGATACTGCGTTTGCTGAATTTGTCGTGAAGATTCTTATCCGTCAAAATCTTGAGTATGCCGTCGGCAATACCTTCCATGTCGCGAGGTTCGCAGAGGAAGCCGTTTTCGCCGGTAATGCAGACTTCGCCTACGGCACCTTTATCTACGGCGATCAAAGGTAGGCCGGTAGCAGCAGCTTCAATGAGGACGATGCCTTGGGTTTCGATTTCGGAAGCGGTAGCAAAGAGATAGCCTACACGGTAGAGCTCGTAGAGGTCTGGTGGCATTACGCGGCCGAGGAATTTGTAGTCGGCAGGGTTGAGTTTTAAGGTCTTGGCAAGCTTTTCGAGGCGGAGCTTATCTACGCCGTCGCCTACGATGAGTAAGAAGGCGGAAGGAACTTTAGGATGAATCTTGGCGAAGGCTTCGAGTATCGTACCAATGCGCTTTTCTGGGTCCACACGGCCTACGTAGAGCACAATTGGGCGGTCGGTTGGTATTTTGTATTTAGCATAGATCACAGGGTCGGCAGTGCCGGTTTTAAAGCGGGATAAATCTACGCCATTTGATACAGCTTCGATTGGGGCGTCGAGCTTCTTGCCGCGGGAAGTAATCAGGGCGTCGATAGCGAGTTGGGTAGGCATAGTGACGTAGTCGGCTCGTCTCTGGCGGCTTACAAAATATGAAGCAAGTGCAGCGTTGGCTGGCTTCTTCATGAAACGAGGAATCTTTAATGGGTCGGTAATTACGTCAGGGAAATTATGTTCAGTAGTAACTAATGGAATATGGTGGCGGCGTGCATAGGCGACAACATTGATACCAATTGGGTCGGAAACTTGGCAGTGTACCACATCTGGCTGGAAGGCGGACAAAGCTTTGCGGATTTGATTGGTAGGGAATACGGAAATACGAAAGCCGTGCTTATACATAATATGTGGCATTTCTTTGCCGAGCAATTTTTTCTTGGCTGGTACTGGATTAATCTGGTCTGGGTAGAAATACATCGGTTTAGACTTAAGATAAACCATCTTAACCCCATCTTCCATTACGGTGTGATTTTTGCCGGTTTGGCTCGGACAAAGCACCATTACCTCGTGCCCACGCGCGGCAAGGCCAGTCGCAAGATTATGAGAGAACACCGCTACGCCATTCGTCATCGGATAGTAACAAGCGGTTGAAATTGCAATTTTCATAGAACAATTATACCACTATGCTATAATTATCTCCGAAGGATGGTGGTAATTAGAACATTAAAAGGGGGTATTCTACATGATTACTGTGAACCAGATACCACTGCCGTGGGGCAAGTGGACTTATGGCGGAATCTTTCCGTCCGGAGAACTAAAGGCGACGGCTTTTAAGGTAAATCAGCGCAAAAACACAATTATATTTCATTGGCAGTCGGGTATTTCTGATGGCGAAATGATGTGGTTGCGTTTTGTTCGTGAATACATAAGAGAACGTGCGCCGAAGGCGAAAAATACCCTCATCATGGGGTATGTACCGAATGGCAGATTAGATAAAGAGCTGGGCGAAGATATTAATAATGGCGTAGAGCTTTTGCCGCTTAATAAATACACCGCATATTATTTTAATGAGCTCCAGTTTGACAAGGTTATCGGTATAGAGCCGCATTCAAGCGCGTTCGAAAAAGAATACAACAACTCAGTATCTATTTATCCGACGATGAATACAATCTCTACGATTGGCCGCGAAATTGGGCTCAAGAATAGGGTTCAGCTTGTATTCCCGGATATCGGAAGTTTCAAACGCTATGAAAAGATTATTAATAATCGTCCCGATTTTGCAGATTATTCCGACTACCTTATCATACACAAGGAAAGAAACGATGGTGAGGTCCAGAATGTATGGCTCGACCACGGTTCCATATCGGATGATAAGGATGTATTTTTAATTGTGGATGACATCTGCTCAAAGGGAAACACAGCACTCGAAACCGCAAAGATATTAACGGAAAAGAGTGAAAAGAAGCGGGAGATCTATCTGCTTGTAGCATATTTGGAACGCTCGGCGCTCGACAACCCGAATGGAATACTGAGTGAGGACACTCCGTTTACGAAGATATTTGTCTGCGGGCCCAACCCGTTCGACACAATATATCACCCGAAGGTAAAGTATTTTAGCTTTGCCTACAACTTCAAGTAGTTACCACCCATCCAAAACCCGGCTCACAAGAGTCGGGTTTTATTTTGTTAGTTCGTATAGAGCGATGCCGGCAGCTACGGAGACGTTGAAGGATTCCTTCTGGCCGCGCATCGGGATCTCGGCAAAGTAATCGATTAAATCATATAATGAATAATCGATACCGTGGACTTCTTCGCCAAGAATTAAGACTACATTCTCATGGAGTTTAGCTTTGAGCTCTGGACTATCAAGGGTAAAGAGTCTGCCGTCGTCGATATTATTCTCGAGACCTACTATTACAAATCCATCTTCGCGGTATTTTTTCAAGTCGGAAATTATATCACCAGACGAATAAATGTCGAGCATATCCTCGGCGCCCAGGGCAGATTTGTGGATTTCTTTGTCGAGCTTCGCTCGCAAATGTGGCAATAATGTGTTGTCGTGTACGCGTGGCGTATAGCCGGACAAGATCACTCGCGACACCCCAAAGCCTTCGGCGGAGCGCAAAATTGCCCCCACGTTGTAGGTAGAGCGGATGTTATCGAGCACTAAAACCAAGTTCATAGCGGTATTGTATCATAAAAAGATAGGAAAAGAGAGTATAAAGTATTGTGCCTAGGCTTACCTCTGGCGGTGGGGGTTGTAAAATGTACAGCCCCATGCTACTTTTTCTACGAAATAATGTGGAGAAAAAATGGAAGAAAAACGTTTTGATGAGTGGATTAAGTTGAAAGAAAAAATCCATGAAATAGGCAGAATTCCGGCAATTAAAGAAGGTGAAATATGGTGGGCAGCCCTTGGCGAAAATGTTGGAGTCGAGATAAATGGAAAGAATGAAGTCTTCTCTCGTCCAGTATTGGTATATAAAAAGCTAAGCAGGTATGGCTTCATGGCAATTCCGCTTACATCACAATCGCACGAAGGAAAATGGTATATTCCATTCGTCTTTCAGGATAAAAAATCTATAGCAACATTATCGCAGGCGAGAGTGATGAGTGTTTCAAGACTATACAAACGTATGGGAACAATTTCGGATCTAGATTTTGAAATGATAAAAGAAGGCTTTAGAAAACTGTATGATAGTCTTTAGAAAAAATTTCCCCTCAGTCTTGCGATTGAGGGTCGTGCGGGTAATCCCGAATATACCTTTATATTAGCACAGGGGAGGCCAAAAGTCAAGATAGAGAGCTGTAAAAAATATACCCTCATCCTTGCGGGAGAGGGGACGCGGGTATTCCCGAAAACGGGCTTTTCTCATCTGCTTTATAACAGTGGACTTGCCCTTACCATGATTATAAGGAGTTTACCCCAAAATAGCAGCATGCTATTATAAAACTAACGAAACCGGTTCGAAGAGCGTCCGTTCTGGATACCTGCCCGCAAGGGATAGAGCCGGTTTCTTTATGTTTAGGCTTATTTTTCTCGGTGGGGGTTGTAGAAATACCATATGTAGCATATAATGCCACCCGAAAAGGTCTCGCTACATGCTAAAAAGAAACTATTCAGTTATTGTCCCAAAAGATGTTTATCCTAAGCCATCCGACCGGGAGATGTCGGCGGCGTATATATTGAATAATTATTTTAGATCAGATATTAAGTTTGTAGTCAGAACCAATAATAAAACGCCTGATTTTATAATAAAAGGTCTATATTGGGAACTAAAATCGCCAACGGGTAACGGTAAATATAATTTACAGCATGCATTGCGCAATGCTGTGAAACAATCCGAAAACATTATTATTGATGCCAGGTTCTCAAAAAGCCACATAAATAGAATTAGGAGTGAATTGGAATATCAGTTTAGGCGATCAAACAATATCAGGCGTCTTCTCCTCATAGATAAACAGAAAAACGTGATTGAAATATTTAAAAACTAGAGTATAATAAAGATATCGAAAGTCCGTCAGGCAACGCTGGATTGCGTAGGATCGGGGCTTTCTTTTTTTGTTCTGCGGAAGAAATATTGAAGGTGCTAGAAGCCAGTATAATTCTATATAATATAGTTGACAATAACACAAAATAATGCTAATATAAATATATAACTCATTGGGTGGGAGGTACAAAGCAACCCTAACAGGTTGTTTTTTGTACCACGGTCGCAAAAAGCGAGCACCAATTCGCAAAAAGCGCCGCAGACGCGAAAGCGCCACGGTCGCAAATACAAAAGCGGCCAAAGAGGAAAACCAATGAAGATAAACGTAGAGTATATAGACACCAGAGAAGAAGAGCAGATCCTGTCCACTCAGGAACAGGAAGCGCTTTTGCGCGCACAGAACTCGCTCAAAAAGCTCCCGTATCT